>JACCDN010187802.1_pt1 | contig 47880 bp, 52 predicted proteins | sample 7441691 | NCBI WGS metagenome assembly JACCDN01 (sample SAMN15323439, study PRJNA562643) | freshwater metagenome | isolation source: river surface water | place: USA:Blue River Watershed | collected 2017-08-16 | reverse complement strand
TACCCCAGACCCGCGTCTCGCTCTCCGGAAGCGGGACGGCCAGCGCCTCCACTTCCTCGCGCAGCACCAGCCAGCGAAATATCGCGACCGGATTGGGAATGGTGGGCGACACATGGCTCCAGCCATATGGATATTTGCTCACGAACAACCGGTCGCCCACCAGCAATGTCGGCATCATCGATATTGACGGGATATAAAAGGGCTTTGCAATGAAGCTGTGAAACGCAAGAACGGCCATCAAAAGCCAGAACATCCCTTTGATTTCCGCCCATGCAGCCGACGCCCAGCCGGGTTTTTCAGGGGTTGGGGTGGACGGGACATTGGGGTCGATAGTGTCGGTGGTCAAACTGGTCATGCCTTTTGCGATGGTAACGCTTCGATAATGACAAATGCCTGCGCCCATGGGTGGTCATCAGTCAGTGTCAGATGAATATGGGCTTCATAGCCCGAAGGAATCATTGCGTCGAGCCGCGCTTTTGCGCCGCCCGTCAGCGCCAGCGTTGGCGCGCCGGACGGTGCGTTGACGACGCCGATGTCTTTCATGAACACATTATGCTTGAATCCGGTTCCAACAGCTTTGGAAAAAGCCTCTTTGGCTGCAAAGCGTTTGGCATATGTGCCCGCTCGCGTGAATGGCCGCTTGCCAGCTTTGGCGCGTTCGATGTCAGTAAAGACGCGCTTTTCAAACCGTTCGCCAAAGCGCTCAAGCGAGTTCGCGATGCGCTCAATATTACATAAGTCGGAACCAAGCCCGATTATCACCGCGCGAGGTCCATTAACGTCCGCATCTTCCGAACGCTTTCCTCCAGACCAATGAAGATTGCCTCACCAATCAGATAGTGCCCGATATTCAGCTCCGCGAATTGGGGAATGGCGGCGATGGGTTGGACGTTTTCAAATGTCAGGCCGTGGCCAGCATGCGGTTCGATGCCATTTTTAGCCGCAAGCGCGGCCGCGTCCGCAATGCGGCGAAGTTCTATTTCGCGTTCTTCACCTTCTGCATGCGCATATTTGCCGGTGTGAAATTCAACGACGGGGGCTTTCAGGCGGATGGCCGCTTCAATCTGGCGGGCGTCGGGTTCAATGAACAAGCTTACGCGAATGCCCGCGTCCGCCAGCCGCGTGACGATGGGCGCGAGATGATTGTGCTGCCCGGCGGCATCCAGCCCACCCTCAGTCGTGCGTTCTTCGCGCCGTTCGGGAACAATGCACGCGGCATGCGGCTTATGCCGCAGCGCGATTTCCAACATTTCGTTGGTTGCAGCCATTTCCAAATTAATGGGCAAGCGGATTTCACGCATTATCGCGTCGAGGTCCGCGTCGCGAATATGCCGGCGGTCTTCGCGCAAATGGACGGTGATGCCATCGCCGCCCGCTGCCTCAACCATATGGGCGGCGCGCATCGGATCGGGATGCATTCCGCCACGCGCATTTCGGATCGTCGCAACATGGTCGATATTGACGCCAAGGCGCAGACGAGACGAATGCTCTATCTTCATAGCTTCCGGCTACCGGGCTTCACCGCCTCGGTCGCCGCCAATTCGGGCGGCAATTCATCTGGCGCATAGGTCGGAAAGTTCAACTGAATCAGCGGGAAGAACGGTACGCCGAGGTCGACGGTACCTGCCGAACGGTCCACCACTGCGCCAGCGGCGATGACATGACCGCCCGCGGCTTCGATCGCCGCAATAGCCTCACGCGATGAAAGGCCGGTCGTTACAACATCTTCCATCATCAGAATTTTGGTGCCGGGCGTGATCGTAAAGCCGCGGCGCAGACCAAAGACACCATCGGGGCGTTCCACGAACATCGCATCAACGCCCAGCGCGCGACCCATTTCATGGCCGATGATCAGACCACCCATGGCCGGGGAAATGACGGCTTGGATCTCGTTTCGCAGCTCGCGCGGCATTTTTTGTGTCAGTGCCAAGGCAATGCGCCCCGCACGCTCAGGGTTCATCAGCAGGCGTGCGCACTGAAGATAATAAGCGCTGTGGCGGCCGGACGACAGCAGGAAATGTCCTTCGAGCAGTGCGTCGACGCTACGGAATTCAGATAATATTTCATCTTCGGTCATGATCGGGAGATTTTTCCTGGCTGGCGAATGTTGTGTTTTGCATCTTCCGTTTAGCGGATTGCAACGCAAATAGGTAGAAGAGTGGAGCAATTAAATGCTAAAAATCATTAATCGACCGCTTGAGGGTTCAGATAAGCGCGCCTATAGGTCGCGCGAGTCCGACCCTCCAACGGGGGGTCAGGCCTACGCAATATTTCTGCGTCGCACCAAGAATACGGGGCTAAATTGATGATTATGTTGAAGAAATTTCTGGTTGTAATGGCTGCCATGGCAATGCCGTCATTGGCATTGGCGCAACCTGCGAATCCCGCGCCTGCGCCAGTCACGAAAGAAGTGGCTGCTCCGGTTGTAGCAACACCAGCCGCAGCAGCACCTGTTGCCGCTGAAGCAGAAGCAGAAGCAGCGCCAGCCGCCGCCGCTGCGCCGAAATCGATGGATGGTTCGCTTCCTGGCTACACGCCACTGCGTCCTGACTATGCCAACAATGTTGGCATGCCAAAGGCGAAGGAAGTCGATTTTCAGGAACAGTTCAGCGATAATGGCCAATATGCGAAATGGATTAACAACGCCATTTTGCTGCCAATCATCACGATCATTTCGCTGTTCGTTCTTGGGTTGCTGCTGTGGGTGATCGTGCGCTTCAATCGCCGCGCAAACCCCGTCCCTTCAAAAACGACGCACAATACCTTCATTGAGGTTGTTTGGACGTTGGTTCCAGTTCTCATCCTTCTTGGCATTGCTTATCCATCGCTCGACTTGCTTGCCAAGCAGTTCAAGCCTGCACCTGCAGACGCAGTGACCATTAAGGCAACCGGTTATCAGTGGTATTGGGGTTACACTTATCCTGACCATGGCGGCTTTGAAGTTGTGTCCAACATGCTCAAAGAGCAAGGCGACGCTGCCAAGGGTGAGCGCTTCCGTACTGAAAATGACGGCCCCAAGTTGATGGCCGTAGACAATCGTATGGTCGTGCCAGCGGGCGTTCCGATCCGCATTCAGACAACGGCCGCAGACGTAATCCACGCTTTTGCCGTACCATCGCTTTGGTTCAAGCTTGATGCCGTCCCCGGCCGTTTGAACGAAAAGTCGCTGACGATCACGAAGCCAGGCGTCTATTTTGGACAATGTTCGGAGCTTTGCGGTGCACGGCATGCCTTCATGCCCATCGTTGTAGAAGCCTTGCCGCCAGAAAAGTTTGCGGCATGGGTGAAGGCGCAAGGCGGCACGATGCCCGGCGCTGAAAAGCCTGCGCCAGCAGCACCAGCCGTAGCTGCCCCTGCAGCTGCTGCACCAACCACTGACACAGCCGCTGCCCCTGCCGCAGCGCCAACCAAGTAAAAGGCCAGACTGATGACCACGATTGCCGCAACAGGTACAGACCTCCACGCGCATGACCATCATGACGCGGATCACAAGCCAGGCTTCTTCGCGCGCTGGTTTATGTCGACCAACCACAAGGATATCGGCACGCTCTATTTGATCTTTGCGATTTTCGCAGGGATCGTCGGCGGCGCGATTTCGGGCCTTATGCGCCTTGAACTCGCCGCGCCGGGTATCCAGTATCTTCAGGGCTGGGCATCCATGATGGCCGGCAAGGAAGCGTCTTTGGACGAAGCCTATCATATGTGGAACGTGCTGATCACCGCCCACGGCCTGATCATGGTATTCTTCATGGTCATGCCAGCCATCATTGGTGGTTTCGGCAACTGGTTCGTGCCGCTCATGATTGGCGCGCCAGACATGGCGTTCCCACGTATGAACAATGTCAGCTTCTGGCTGACGGTTGTTGCGTTCATCATGTTGCTTGGCTCCAGCTTTGTCCCCGGTGGTACAGGGCTTGGCGCCGGTACAGGCTGGACAGTGTACGCACCGCTTTCGACTTCCGGCTCCGTTGGACCTGCGGTCGATATGGCGATCTTCTCGCTTCACCTTGCTGGTGCTGCATCGATCCTTGGTGCGATCAACTTCATCACCACCATCTTCAACATGCGTGCCCCCGGCATGACGCTGCATAAAATGCCGCTGTTTGTCTGGTCCGTGCTTGTGACCGCATTCCTTCTGTTGCTCGCATTGCCCGTATTGGCTGCTGCCATCACGATGCTTCTGGTTGACCGTAACTTTGGCGGCGCATTCTTTGATGCGGCTGCCGGCGGTGACCCTGTATTGTATCAGCATCTGTTCTGGTTCTTCGGACATCCCGAAGTGTACATCATGATCTTGCCAGGCTTTGGCATTATCAGCCAGATCGTTGCGACGTTCAGCCGCAAGCCTGTCTTCGGTTATCTCGGCATGGCTTATGCCATGGTCGCAATCGGTGTCGTTGGCTTCGTCGTTTGGGCGCACCACATGTTCACCACGGGCATGAGCGTTGATATGAAGATGTACTTCACCGCGGCAACGATGGTGATCGCGGTGCCAACCGGCATTAAGATCTTCAGCTGGATCGCCACCATGTGGGGCGGTTCGGTCAGCTTCAAAACCCCAATGGTTTGGGCAATGGGCTTCATCTTCATGTTCACCGTTGGTGGCGTGACCGGTGTTGTGCTCGCGAACGGCGGTCTCGACGACAATTTGCACGACACATATTATGTTGTCGCCCACTTCCATTATGTGTTGTCGCTTGGTGCGGTCTTCTCGCTCTTCGCTGGCTTCTATTACTGGTTTGGCAAGATGTCGGGTCGTCACCTGAACGAATTTTTGGGCCATCTGCACTTCTGGGTGTTCTTCATTGGCGTGAACGTACTGTTCTTCCCAATGCACTTCCTCGGAAACTCCGGCATGCCACGCCGCTACCCCGATTATCCAGAAGCCTTCGCTTACTGGAACGGCGTTGCGTCGATGGGCTATGCCATCATGGCTGTCGGTATCCTGATATTCTTCGTCAACGTGATCTGGTCTTTGCTGGCCGGTCGCCGCGCAGAAGACAATTATTGGGGTGAAGGTGCGACAACGCTTGAGTGGACGCTGACAAGCCCTCCACCATATCACCAGTTCGAAACGCTGCCGGTTATCAAGTAACCGGCGGCGGTTCGCCGCTTCAAAGCTTTAAGGCGTTTGGATACGGACATGACAACCGCAGCGCGTGACATATTAATGCCCGCCGAATGGCGTGACTTCTGGGCTTTAACCAAGCCCAGAGTTATGTCGCTTGTCGTATTCACCGCTTTATGTGGTTTGCTGGCCGCGCCGGGTAACATCCACCCCATCATCGCCTTTACGGCAGTCTTGTGCATTGCGCTGGGCGCTGGTGCATGTGGGTCGCTGAACCAGTATTACGAAGCTGATGTTGACGCCAAAATGGCGCGGACGGCACAGCGGCCATTGCCCGCCGGCCGAATGGACCGTGAGGCCGCGTTGCACTTCGGCGTCGGCCTTGCGGCCTTTTCCGTGGGCATCATGGGTGTCGCTGTAAACTGGCTGTCGGCTGGTTTGCTTGCTTTCTCGATATTCTTTTATTCCATCGTCTACACAATCTGGCTTAAGCCCAATACGCCGCAAAATATCGTTATTGGCGGTGCTGCAGGCGCATTTCCGCCGGTCATTGGCTGGGCCGCCGTCACCGGTGATGTGACTTTCCTACCGGTCTTGCTCTTCACCATCATCTTCTTGTGGACCCCGCCGCATTTTTGGGCGTTGGCGCTGTTTATGAAGACCGATTACGGCGCAGCAGGCATTCCGATGCTGCCAAATGTGAAGGGTCAGCGCGTCACGCGTAACCAGATATTTGGGTATAGCTTCCCGATGGCGGGCGCAGCGATATTGCCGTTCATCTTGGGCGATAGTGGCTGGCTATATGGTGCGACTGCGGTGGTGTTGAGCGGTGTGTTCCTTATCCTTGCATTCCGTGTCTGGCAAAATGAAGCAACCGATGCCGCGGCGATGAAGCCGGAGAAGCAGCTTTTCGCATTCTCGATCCTATATCTGTTTCTTTTGTTCGCCCTGTTCGCAATTGATCGTATGGTGATCGCATGACCCAGCCTGACCAATCGCCGTATACTGTCGAAGAAACCGCGCTTATCCGCAAACGCCAAGCCGCGCGGTCGCGCGTGATGGGCGTCGCCCTTGTTGGCCTGTGCATATTGTTCTTCCTGATCACAGTCGTAAAAGTCGGGGTCTGGGGCTGATGGCTATATCGAACGCAAAAACCGGATTGTTGGCGGGTGCGCTTGCGGTCTCAATGGTTGGCGTCGGCTTTGCGGCCGTCCCACTATACCGCCTGTTTTGTCAGGTGACGGGTTTCGGCGGCACAACGATGCGGGTTGATGCTGCGCAAGCGGCGACGGTGTCCGCGACGAACAAATCCATTGTCGTCCGATTTGATGCCAATCATCGCGGTGACCTGCCGTGGGAATTTAAACCGGAACGCCCGACCGACACGGTCAGCATCGGCGCGAAGGATATGTCGATCTTCTTGGCAAAAAATCTGTCGAGCGAAGCGGTGACGGGGACGGCAACCTTTAACGTCACGCCGGCGCTCGCGGGTAAATATTTCAACAAAATACAGTGCTTTTGCTTCACGGAACAAACGCTGAAGCCCGGTGAACAAGTTAGGATGCCGGTCTTATATTATGTCGATCCAAAGATCATGACCGATCCAGAAACCAAAGACATTGAAGAAATTACACTTAGCTACACATTCTACCCAGTGGAAAAGCCAAACACGGTGGACCCGCAGGCGAACGGAAGCTAAGACAAACTTACCACGTTAAGACTACAGGGAATTGACCATGGCGGGTGCCAAAAATCACGATTATCATATTCTGCCGCCGAGCATCACACCCATCTTGGGTTCGTTCTCGGCTCTGACGATGTTCTTCGGCCTCGTGATGTGGATGCATCCCGAGCAGTTCGGTTATGGTAGCCTCGTCTTTGGCCTTGGCCTGTTGGGCGTATTGTACACCTTTTTCGCATGGTGGTCCGATGTTGTGACCGAAGCGCATGCGGGTGATCATACCCCTGTGGTTCAGCTTCACCTGCGTTACGGCATGATCATGTTTATCGCGTCGGAAGTCATGTTCTTCGTGGGCTGGTTCTGGGCATGGTTTGACTTCTCGCTGTTCCCTGTGCCGCTGGAAATCGTGAAGGATGCGGAAACGCATGCATTTACGGTCACCAACCTGATCGGCCAAGAAGGCGCCGCCGCTTTGATGCAGTGGCCGCCAAAGGGCCTCGAGGTTCTCGATTCGATGAAGCTTCCTTTGCTCAACACACTGATCCTGTTGTGCTCGGGCACCACCGTCACTTGGGCGCACCATGCGCTGATCCATGGCGACCGCGAAGGTTTGAAAAAAGGTCTGTTGGCGACGATCCTGTTGGGTCTGCTGTTCAGCTCGATTCAGGCATATGAGTATCTGGAAGCACCGTTTCCGTTCGCTGGCCTGAACTATGGTACCGCATTTTACATGGCGACTGGATTCCACGGTTTCCACGTGATCGTCGGTACAATATTCTTGGCGGTATGCCTTGTGCGTGCAAACAAAGGCCACTTCACACCAAAGCAGCATTTCGGTTTTGAAGCTGCGGCTTGGTACTGGCACTTTGTCGACGTTGTGTGGCTGTTCCTGTTCATCGCCATCTACATTTGGGGTGGCTGGGGCGCACCAGTTCACGCGTAAATGACACCAGAGCAATCACCAGAAGGGCGGCCCAGCATATTGCGGGCTGCCCTTTTTGGTCTCTGCCCCCAATGCGGCGGAAAAACGCTGTTTGCCGGGCTGGGCCAGTTTGCGGATACATGTTCGCAGTGCAAACTTGATTATGCTTCGTTCAATGTGGGGGATGGCCCTGCGGCATTGCTCACCATGGTTATTGGTACGCTGATCATTGTCTTCGCTTTATTGCTCGACTCCGCTGTTCGACCGCCTTTTTGGGTGCATGTCATCATTTGGGTTCCGGTGACCGCCGCGTTAACCGTTGTCACGCTGCGCATGGCGAAGGCGGCATTGCTGGCATCGGAGTATCGCAACAAAGCACATGAGGCCGGGAAGGACGATCTGCTGTGAAGCGCTGGCCGATTATTCCGACGATCATTGTGATCATTGCGGTCGCTATCATGATTGGCCTCGGCGTCTGGCAGCTTCAGCGCAAGGCCGAAAAGGAAGCTCTGCTTGCGCGTTACAACGCTGCTGATGGCTTGCCGGCGATCGCTTGGCCAGTCGTCCCCGACCCCAAGGCATTGCCGCTGTTTCGGCGCTCTACGGTCATGTGCGACAATGTGATCAAAATCGAGTCTGTGTCAGGCAGCAATCGCGCCGGTGACGCAGGCTTTGCCCATGTCGCGTCCTGCCAAACAGGCGGCGCTGAAGGCGTGAACGCAAAAGTTGCCATCGGTTGGTCCGAACGCCCGCAATCGCCCAGCTGGAGCGGCGGACTGGTCCGTGGCATCATCGCGCCCGATGGGGTGCAGTTGATTAAGTTGGTGTCGACGGATCGCGCAGATGGCCTGCAACAGCTTGCATTGCCATCGCCAGCGCAAATTCCAAACAACCATTTCCTCTATGCCATCCAGTGGTTCATTTTCGCCGCCGCCGCGTCGATCATTTATATCATCGCGGTGCGGAAGCGCTTGAAAACGCCTTGAGCCTGCCCGCCGATATCTATTTCTACATCGTCGCAAGCACTGCCGTCATATTGGTCGGGCTTGCCAAGGGTGGATTTGCAGGGCTGGGCGCTGCTGCCATGCCGATACTCGCCTTGGTCATGGACCCAGTCGCCGGTGCGGGCATGTTGCTACCCATATTGATGGTTCAGGACATTGTGAGCGTCTGGGCATTCCGGCGCAATTTTGATCGACGGACGTTGTTGCTCACCTTGCCGGGCGCGGTCGTGGGCATCTTTTTCGGATGGTTTTTGGCGACCGCGATTAATGCAGACGCCGTTCGCGGCTTTGTCGGCGTCATCGCGCTATCATTTGGCGTATACCGGTTGCTTCCGTTGTTCGGTGCCCAGCTTAAGCTGGCTGGCCCGGCACCCGAATGGGTTGGCGGCGTCATGGGCGGGGTTTCAGGCTTCACCAGCCAAATTGCACATGCGGGCGGCCCACCATTTCAGATTTGGGCGCTGTCACGCAACTTCCCACATCTGGTCTTTGTCGGAACGTCGTCGATATTCTTTGCCATCATCAATTGGATGAAAGTGCCTGCTTATGCGGCGCTGGGGCAATTCAACACGCAAAACATGACGCTGACCGCCATCTTCCTGCCATTGGCTATACTCAGCACAATGGCAGGCGTGCGGTTGGTCAAGCGGGTGTCACCCGAACGATTCAATATCATCATTCAGCTTTTGATGGTGGTCGTTGGCGCAGAGTTGATTCGCCAAGCCATCTGGTGACTGCGCCCTATTTGGGCGACAGCACCATAAGCATTTGACGGCCTTCCATGCGGGGATGCGCCTCAACCTTTGCGGTCTCGGTCGTATCGGCCTGAACGCGCTGCAACAGGTGCATACCCAATTGTTGGTGGGCCAATTCACGACCACGGAAACGCAAGGTGATTTTCACCTTGTCACCTTCCTCGATGAACTCCGCAACCTTCTTCATCTTGACCATATAATCATGGTCATCGATGTTCGGACGCATTTTGATTTCTTTAATTTCCTGCGTTTTCTGACTCTTACGCGCAAGGTTGGCCTTTTTCTGGGCCTCATATTTGAACTTGCCGATGTCCAGAAACTTGCAGACTGGCGGATCAGCGTTCGGTGACACTTCCACCAGATCAAGACCGACTTCAGCGGCCTGCGCTATCGCCTCGCGGGTGTACAGGACACCCAAATTTTCGCCATCATCATCAATGACTCGTACTTTTTCAGCTGTGATGAGATTATTGTAGCGCGGACCACTTTTAACAGGTGGGGTCATTGCGCGCCGGGTCGGCGGGGTGGCGATAGTCGATACTCCTTGTGATGATCTGCAGCGCCATTACAGCCAAATCGCTGACAGATAAAGGCCTTAGCGCCGGATTATCCGCTTTTGTTCGTGACAGTGGCTCTCGAGACACGGCGCAATGCACATGATCGCTGCGAACCAAATGCCTACAGGGTCCTGATCTGATCTATTTCGTGAGCGCAGTCAGGTCATCGACCGTCAATATCTGCGGCAGTATCTGCGCCTCTCCCTTCGGCGGGAAGTACAGATATAATGGGACGCCCGAGCGTCCATATTTCGCGAGATAGCGGGTAATGTCGGGGTCTCTGCGCGTATAGTCACCCACCATCACGGTCATGCCCGCCTTGCGGAATGCATCATTGGTCTCCGTCCGGTCAATTGCTGCCTGCTCATTGACCTTACAAGTGACACACCAGTCGGCAGTGAAATATAGAAACACCGGCTTACCCTCGGCACGCAGAGTGTTCAGGCGGGATTCGTTAAAAGTTATGCTGCCGGCCTTAGACGCCGTTCCCGCAGGCTCTATCGTCACTGTGCCGAATATCAGCGCGGCGGCGATAGCTATTCCGAACAAGGCCATCACCACCCATTTATAGGGCGACCCCTCTTTCTGTTTCCTGCCAAGTGCAAACAGCCCCACGAGGATGATCAGCGCCGCCGCGCCGCCAATCAGCAAACCAGTGAATCCAGCCAGTTGATATGTCAGCCACAGCAATGCCAGCGATGTCAGCGCCATGGGCAGTGCCATCCACTGCCGGAACCGGACCATCCATAGCCCGGGCCGCGGCATCCGCTTGCGTAAGGCAGGGATGAACGCAATTGCGAGGAAGGGGAGAGCAAGACCAAGTCCAAGCCCCGCAAAAATCAGCAGTGCCAAACCGGTTGGCAGCAAAAGCGCAGCGCCCATTGCGGCGGCCATGAATGGTCCAGTGCACGGTGTCGCAACGACTGCGGCAAGCACGCCTGTCCAGAATGATCCAGAAAGGCCGCCCTGACGCGTCAGCTTTTCGCCCGCACCAATGCCGCCGACTTCAAATAGCCCGGCCAGATTTGCCGTGACCGCGACCATCAGCAACAAGAGGATCAACACGACCGCAGGGTCCTGCAACTGAAATGCCCAGCCCACTTCTTCGCCGGCAGCGCGCAAGCCCAGCATGATACCGCCGAGAATGAGGCAGCTGACAATGATACCGACTGTGTAGGCAACCGCATCGCGGCGGGCTTCGCCTTCATCGCCGCCCATTTTGGCAAGGCTCAGCGCCTTCAGCCCCAATATGGGAAAGACGCAGGGCATGAGGTTCAGCAGCAAGCCACCGAGCACAGAGAATGCCAATATCCACCCAAAGCCAAGCGGTGGTTGTTCTTCATCGGCAGGCGCACCTTCGCCCAAAACAGACACCGCATCGCCGCCCGATGGCACCGCGCCCGCAACAGCGCGCACCTCAAGCCCTTGCGCGTCATTGAAGCGGAGCAGCCCGTCAATTTGGCCGTCAAAGCCCGTTTTCACCTCTCCGCTGACCACCAGCCAGTCGCCCACACGCCGCGCGCTTTGCGGTGCTGCATAATGGAACAGTTTGTCGGTCTGCGCGAAGAACCAGACGCGTTCAGCCTTCGCACTGCGCGGATAGGGGATGGCGATTTCGATACGCTTGCCGTCAATTTGGTACAGCGCCGAACGGTCAAGCGGCACCGGCAGGGCGCTGCGCCATGCGTCAAAGCGCGCGCGGTCACCGTCGGAAATGGTGCCCGACCCGACCGTCAACGGTACGGACAATGTCGCGGCCTCCGGAACGCAAACCAGGTCGGAACAGGCTGACCAGCGGGCATCCACTTTGACGTTCAGGCTTTGGCCCGGCTGCGCGTCTTTGGGTATTTTGACATCCACCAGAAAGGCATGCTTTGCCTTGTAGATATGATTCATAAACCCGCTGACGATCAGCGTCTCGGGCACCGGCGCACGCACCGATCCGGCGGTCACACCGTTGGGCAATTGCCATGCGAGTTCAAGCGTCGTGCCGGCATCGCCGGGGTTTACCCAATAATCATGCCAGCCCGGTTTCGGGTCCATGACGATGGCGACGGTGACCATATCGCCCGGCGCAGGTTGACGGGTCTCAACATCAATTGAGGCACGCACATTTTGCGGCGATGCGTTGGCAGGCGTCTGTGCATATGCGCCGCCAACCAACAGCGTTAACGCCAACAGAAACGCGCCGAATGTGCGCAGCAGACGCAGTGGTCGCTGGGCCAATGCCAACGTGCCGATATTCTGCGTGTGTAGAACAGCCATTTTATTCCGGTGCCGTTTGCAAGGGGGACGCATTCATTGTCGGCATCGCCTTCGCCTTTTTCCAGCTGCCGTTCAGATAATAAGCGATCGACAACACACAAGAGGCGATGGATGTCGCGATGAAAGCAGCCCAAATGGCGTCCGCGCCAAATCGGTCATGAAGGGTAAATCCGATACTGAAGCGGACGATGACGGCGCTGAATATCAGGATCAGCAACGGCGCGACCACGGCGCCATTTGCCCGCACCGCGAAGGTTACAACGACCGACACACCCATCAATATGAAGCTCCAGCCAATGATATGGTTGATGTGGATGGCGATACCGATCGCTGGACTGCCGATGGGCAGGAACAACTGAAGCAACGGCGTTGCGAACAAGGTCATCAGCAAAATCAGCACGCCCGACATCAGCAGGTTGATGCCGATGCCCGACCATACGATACGGCCAACGCGGTCCCATTTGTTCGCACCAATATTTTGCGCAACCATAGCGCTGACCGCGCCACCAACCGCAACCGCGGGCATTTGCACATAGCTCCACAGCTGGTTCATCACACCAAAGGCCGCAGTGGTATCGACGCCCTCAATATTTACGAGGCCAATCATCACGACGGCAGAACCCGACATGATAATCATCGACAAGCCCATGGGCAGACCCATACGCGCTATTGGCTTCAGAAAGCGGGCGTCAGGTCGCAGCCATGTAAGCTCGGCCCCGCGCAGACGAATGGTCAGGTCAAGCGCATAGACCTTGCGCAGCAGCAGGCCGAGGCTGATGATTCCCGCAACGATTGTCGCGAGAGCCGACCCGGCGATGCCCATTGCGGGGATTGGACCAAAGCCAAGAATGAAGACCGGATTGAGGATGATGTCGAGCACGACATTCAATACCGTATTCCAAAATGGCGTGACGGAATCACCGACGCCGCGCAGCGATGATGATATCAGCACCATGACAAACGACGTTGGCATCGTCAGAAAAATCACGCGCAGATAGGCAAGCGCGAGCGGATATACCGTCTCAGGCGTCGACATGAGCCGCAGCATGTGCGGCGCGAAAATCCAGCCTGCCGCTGCGAACAATAAGCCCGCGGCGAAAAAGACGGTGATTGCCGTCCCCATGATCCGGCGCACAGATTCAATATCGCGGCGGCCCATATTCTGGCCGATCAATATGGTTGTCGCCATGGTGAAACCGAACAGGGTGGAGAACATCAAGAACATGATGAGCCCAGCGTTCGCCGACGCCGCCAGCGCCTCTTCGCCCAGAAACTTTCCGATCCAAACCGAATTGACCGAATTGTTAATCGACTGGAGAATGTTCACGCCAAGCGACGGCAGCGCGAACAGGAACAATGTTTTTGCAACCGGACCAACCGTCAGGTCGCGTTGATGCGCGGGTGCGCCGCTCACCCCAATCGTGCCAATGCCGCCGTCAGCCGCTCGGCCTCTGCAGCTTTTTCCGCATGATCGGCGCGTGCCTTTTCCACGGCCTCTGGCTTTGCCTTTTCAACAAAGGATGCGTTGGACAGACGCCCTGCAAGCGCATCACGTTCCTTGGCCGCAGCTTCGATGGCTTTGGTGATGCGGCTGCGTTCGGCATCGAGATCGATGATGCCGTCGAGGGCATAGACAACTGTATCGCCACCAACGACGATCTGCGCGATATTGTTGGTCTCGACAGGCGTAAAAGCAAAGCTGTCAATGCGGCCTAAGCGCGACAACGCTGCGGCTTGCCGTTCGATGATTGCGATCGTCGATGGCTGCGGGTCGGCGATATTCGCGGTCAAACGCGCGCCGGGCGGAATGTTCAGCTCTGCCTTGAACGAACGTGTCTTGCTGATCGTGTCAATCACCCAGTCGATTTCACGAACGGCGTCGGCGTCAACCGTTGCGTTCGGCGCGGGCCATTTGGCATGGATGATGTCATAGGGACGATCACCCAAGGCGTGCCACAATTCTTCGGTGATGAACGGCATGAACGGATGCAGCATGACCAAAATTTGGTCGAGCACCCAGCCGGCGACGACCATGGATTCAGCATCCATCTCGCCCTTTTCACCATCGACAAAAGCAGGCTTGATAAGTTCGAGATACCAATCGCAGAACTGGTCAAAGACCATGTGATAAATCACATCAGCCATGCCATCGAAGCGGAATTCGGCGAAGGCCTTGTTCAGCTTCTCGACGGTGCCAACCACCTCGCCGATAATCCAGCGGTTAACCGCGAGTTCGGCTGTGGGGGCATGGATGCTGTGTGATCCGCTGATGCCGTTTGACTGCGCAAAGCGTGCGGCATTCCAAAGCTTGGTCGCGAAGTTGCGATAACCGGCCACGCGGCTTTCATCCATTTTGATGTCGCGGCCCTGGCTTTCCATGGCGGCCATGAAGAAGCGCAAAGCATCGGCACCATATTGGTCAATCAGACCAAGCGGATCGACGGTATTGCCTTTAGACTTCGACATTTTGCTGCCGTCTGCGGCGCGGACGAGGCCGTGCAGATACAGCGTCTTCCACGGCACTTCTTTCATGAAGTGAATGCCCTGCATCGCCATCCGCGCGTCCCAGAAGAACAATATGTCAAATCCGGAAACGAGCACGTCATTGGGATAATGGCGGTCCAGCTCTGTGGTCTGGTCGGGCCAACCCAATGTGCCAAAGGGCCAAAGTGCAGACGAGAACCATGTGTCGAGCACGTCTGGATCGCGCGTCAATTCAACGTCTGTTCCGGCAAGCGCTTGCGCCGCTTCTTCGGTCTCTGCGACATAGCATTTGCCATCCGCATCAAACCACGCGGGTATCTGGTGACCCCACCATAATTGGCGCGACACGCACCATGGCTGGATATTTTCCATCCAGTTGAAATATGTTTTTTCCCAAGATTTGGGGACAATATCGATTGCGCCCGAACGCACCGCTTCGATTGCGGGCTTGGCCAATGTTTCTGCGTCGACATACCATTGGTCGGTCAACCACGGTTCAATCACTTGGCCCGAACGGTCGCCAAAGGGTGTTTGGATGACGCGGTCTTCAACCTTTTCAAGCAAGCCCAAAGCGTCCATCGCCTCGACCACCATCTTGCGCGCATTGGTTGGCTCGCCTTCGATGCCGAAGCGATATTGGCCGATATATTCTTGCGGAATGAGACCATCGGACGTTTGCACAACGCGGCCTTCGCCATCGAGCATGTTGAACATCTCGCTGGCTTTGAATCCGGCGCGCTTGCCAACTTCAAAGTCATTGAAATCATGCCCCGGCGTTACCTTGACTGCGCCTGAGCCCAATTCTGGATCGGCATGTTCGTCGGCGACAATCGGGATCAAGCGGCCGGTGATCGGCAGGCGGACATTTTTGCCGACCAGATGCGCATAACGTTCATCCGACGGATTTACCGCCACCGCCATATCGGCGAGCATGGTTTCGGGCCGCGTCGTCGCGACCGAGATAAACCCGCTGCCATCTTCGAGCGGATATTTGAAGTGCCAGAACTTGCCGTTGATTTCGCGGGTTTCCACCTCAAGGTCCGAAATCGCGGTTTTCAAACCCGGGTCCCAATTGACGAGGCGCTTGTCGCGGTACAGCAGGCCTTGATTATAGAGTTCAACGAACACTTTGATGACGGCTTTTGAAAAGCCCTCATCCATTGTGAAGCGTTCATTTTCCCAATCCATCGAGCAGCCAAGCCGGCGCAGCTGGCCGGTAATTTCGCCGCCGCTTTCCTCTTTCCATTCCCACACCTTGGCAATGAATTCGTCGCGGGTGAAATCGGTGCGCTTTTGCCCGCCCGCGTTTAATTGCCGTTCGACCACCATTTGCGTGGCGATGCCCGCATGGTCGGTTCCCACCACCCATAATGCATCCTTGCCCTGCAATCGCGCATGGCGAATGAGGATATCCTGCAACGTATTGTCGAGCGCGTGGCCAATATGTAGCGAACCCGTCACATTTGGCGGCGGGTTCACGATTGTATAGGGCTCTGCATCGGGGCGTGCGGGACGGAACGCGCCAGTGGATTCCCAATGGGCGTACCATTTTGCTTCAATTGCGGCGGGGTCGAAAGTCTTGTCGATAGTCATAGGTTCGTGCCTTAACGAGCCTTACCGGAAAGGGAAACCCTCACCACACTACATGTGCGTGAACAGCCCATAAAAAGCGCTGCGCCCGTTACTTCGCGCCCTTCAAATGCTTCGCCAGCCATGCGAACACAGTTTGGTGCCACTGGATCGAATTTTTTGGTTTCAGCACCCAATGGTTTTCATCGGGGAATACCAACAGTTTTGATTCCACACCCTGCTGCTGCAATGCGGTGAACGCGGCCAGGCTTTGCGAATAAGGAATACGATAATCCTTCTCGCCGTGGATGACCAAGGTCGGTGTTTTCCATTTGGCGACATGGTTCACAGGGTTCCATTTTTCGGCATCGGTCCGCGTTGTCCACGGCCCGCCATTATCCCATTGGTCGAACCATAATTCTTCGGTTTCATAGGCCATCGCGCGAAGGTCGAAAATGCCCGCATGATTGACGAGGCATTTGAAACGGTCGGGCCAGTTGCCCGAAATCCAGTTCATCATATAACCGCCATAGGATCCACCAAGCGCGCAGGCGTTTGCGGTATCAAGCTGCGTGTCGATTTTGCCAACGGCGTCCATGCCCTTTTGCAAATCTTCAAGCGGCCATCCGCCCCAGTTTTTGTTGATGCTGTCGGTGAATTTCTGGCCATAGCCCGTCGACCCGTGAAAATCGATGGTGACAACGGCATAGCCTTGCGATGCCATGACCGCCGGGTTCCAACGGTAGGACCAGCTGTTGTTAAACGAACCTTGCGGTCCGCCATGAACCAGCAACAACACCGGCAGCTTGCCCGCCGCATTTTGCGGCTTCACGATTTGGCCAAATACCCGTTCTCCATTGGCCCCGGCAAAATCAAATTTCTGGTAATTGACGGGATCGAGCGTGGCGAGCGCGTCCGCATTTACGTTTGTGAGCCGTGTGGTTTTGCCCTTGGCATCCATATGCACAAGGTCGGATGGACCGGAGATGCTGTTGATGGCGTAGACGATACCGCCATTTTTCAACGGCACGGCCTCGGCGATGCTCCCGCGGTCGGTCAATCGCGTGACCTTGCCTTTCAGGTCGACCCGATACAGCGGCGTTTCCAGCACATCTTGCGCCGTCACCAGCAAGCTTCGGCTATCCAAAGCCCATGCAAGCGACGCGACCGAACGGTCCCACTTTTCGGTCAGCGCGGTAACCTTGCCGCTCTTCACATCCATAAGCTTTACGACCAGCCTATCCGCTTCGTAGGTCGCGCGCGGCATCGACGTCCATGCCATCCATTTGCCATCGGGCGACATGGCGGGTGTCGTGTCCGTCCCTGCATTGTCAGCGGTCAGGTTGACCGGCGCCTTCGACTTGAGCGATGCGCCGTAAATATCGAGATTGGTTGATTTGGCTTCATTTTTGTCGGCTAACCGCAGTGTGAAGACAAGGCCGCTGCTGTCGGCGTTCCAGCTGATCTCTTCGCCGCCGCCGAAGGGTTTGGACGGGGCGTCGCCGACAAGGGTGCCGTCCATTGCAGTGCCCGATGTGCCAAGCTTGCCATCTGCACCCAGCATGAAAGTGAACACGCGGCTGTAATTGCCCGGTGTTTCCCATTGGTCCCAATGGCGCACCATAAGCTGGTCATATTCACGACCGGTGCCGGGGCCAGGCTTTGACGTGTCACCGTCCTTTTCACAGCCAAATTCCATGCAATCGCGGGCAATATCGCCCCAGACAGCAAATTTCTGTCCATCCGGGGAGATTTTGAACCCGCTGACATCGGCCTTGAAATTGCTCACTTGCGTGGTTGTCGCGGTCGCAATGTCGTAGCGCCAAATCTGGTCCGATCCGCTTTCGTTGCTGATGTAAAAAACACTTTTGCCGTCGGGGGCAAAGGCGGGGTCATGCTCATTCTTGTCCGGCTTTGATGCGAACATCATTGGCTGCGGATTGGCACCGATTTTGAGCATGTACAGGTCGGTCTTGCCCTTGTTCGCGGCCAAATCGGTCTCGCGCAATTGATAGGCGATCATTGTCCCGTCGGGCGATGCCGTTGCACCCGAAAGGCGCTTCATTGTCGCGAGGTCGGTCTCCGTCATCGGGCGCGCAAACGCAGCGGAGGGAAGGGCGGAAGTGCCGATGATTGCGGCAAGCAGGATGGTTTTTCTCATAGCCACACGCTAGTCAGCGCAAGGCAGGCAGGCAAGAAAATTACAGGCGGAAATCTCAAAATTGGGGTTGGGTTTTTGCAAAGCCGCGGCGCCGCCAGTTGCGTTTTATGCAATCACATTGTCTACTAAATAACTTGAGTTTAAATTTCTTGGCGGTAGGGGAGCGCAACAACGAAAACATAAAAAAGGATGCCTTCCACGGGACGACCCGGCCATTTGGCTGTGCGGCAAGTAGAAGGAATGAAATATGCAGAAATTGGCTAGCTTTGTTGGCGCCATCGCGCTCAGCAGCCTGCTTTTCTCGGTCACAATGGTATAATTGGCGTCTGAGAAAACAGCTTTTCAAATAAGCAACGGATGGGCGGGTACTTCCCCGCCCTTTTGTTTGTCCAAAATCGCCAGACTGCGAAAATCAGCGGACGATTTTGCCGTCTTTCATGACGTGGGCCAGATTTTCCAACACGCGGATATCCTGAAGCGGGTCGCCCTTAACGGCCACCAGATCGGCAAAGCGCCCCGGCTGCACGCTTCCTAGCGTTTCTTCTTTGCCCAACAGTTCCGCCGCGCGGATGGTCGCGCTTTGAACGGCCTGCATCGGGGTCATGCCATAGCGGACCATATATGCAAATTGCTTGGCATTATCGCCATGCGGATACACGCCGCTGTCGGTTCCATAAGCAATCTTCACGCCCATCTTCACCGCTTTGGTAAAGCCAGCGCGCTGGATATCGGTCGTCTCGCGGTTCTTGCGCAAATATTCTTCGGGCCATTTTTCGCGGGTGCCGACATCGTCAATATAATCGCCATTATAGATGTCCATGACCAGCCATGTGCCGCTTGCTTTGGCCATTTTGAGCGCTTCATCATCGATCAAGCTGGCATGTTCGATGGACCGCACGCCTGCGCGTATGGCGCTTTTGATCCCGACTGCACCGTGCGCATGTGCCGTCACAAATTTCCCCCGCGCCTTGGCGGTCGTGACCACTGCGCGCAGTTGATCTTCGGTCAATTCCGGCTCGCCTGGTTCAGTACCAATGGCAAGAACCGCGCCCGTGGCGATGGTTTTGATGAAATCAGCGCCTTGGTCTATCAAGAACGTCGTTTTCGCGGCGGCTTCGTCGGCTGTGCTTGCGACACCCAGACGCATGTCGGCCGGAAGCTGCTCGTTAGGAACGACGCCGTTGAGTTCACCGCCGCCCTTTGGGATCGTAATATAGGCGCCAGCGACAAACATGCGTGAACCAGGAACGCTGCCGGCATTGATGGCATCACGCAACGCAACATCGGTTAGCCCGCGATAGGTGCCGACATCACGCACGGTGGTAAACCCGGCCTCAAGCGTAAGCCGGGCATTATGGGCGCCAATTAACGCGGTTGCCGCAGGCGATGTTTTCAGCGGAAGCGCCAGATCTGCGCTTTGACTCGCGTCGGCCAGATGGGTGTGCAAATCGATTAAACCGGGCAGGACGGTGTAAGCCGACCAATCAAGCCGTTCGCTACCCGCTGGCGTCTGGCCACAAGGGGCGACCGCGGTGATCTTGTCCGCAGCGACGCTAATGCATTGCCCTGTCAGGACTTGGCCGGCCTGAACATCCAACAGCCTGCCTGTTTCGATATAGAGATTTTGCGCAAAGGAAGCCGTTGGCGAAACCGCCAACGCCGCCGCGAGTGTCAACGCCGCGCGCATCAACCCTTTTTCGTGATGCGGGTGATTTCCCGCTCAACCATCGCTTCGACGATTGGCGGCAAATGGGTGTCGAGCCAATCCTTCAGCATGGGACGCAGCAATTCGCGTGTCAGACCCTCAAGCGAAGTTTCCCCTGACCGAACGATTTGCGGCGCTACGCCGGGTTCGGAGAGGGTTTGCAGCGCTGAAAAGCTATGGCGCAGGTTTTGCGCTTTGCTATCGTCCAGCAAGCGACCTTCGGAAATCGCATTTTCATCGGCTGTCGTGAGTTCGAGGACTTCTTCCTCTTCACGCTCAGCAGACTTGGCGCGCTTGGTTGCAGGACGGCTGCGGTCGTCATCGGCGATAATACGTTTAATCGACGACAATATTTCGTCCATTGACGGTTCGCTGCGATTATCTGCCATAAATTTGTCCCGCTGCGTTGGATTAGCGCGTTCTACCGCCTGTAGAAATCGGTTCTATTTCTGCTTTTTGCGCCTGCGTGTCAACGGTGCGGGTCGATTTGGCGACGGGGTCAGGCTGCGATGACCAGTCGTTCCAAGCGCCATCCACCTTCTGATAGTCCACGACGGGATCGTACAATGTTCCGCCTTCGAGACCCAAATCACGTGCCTCTGCCTTGCCCATGGCCGCAAGCAAACTGAAGCCCGCGACATATGCATTGCGGCGTGCCGCAACGAGTTGAACCTTGCTGTTCAACAATTCCTGTTCAGCATTCAAAATGTCGAGGATTGTGCGGTTGCCGACGCTGTTCTCGGCACGTGTGCCTTCTAACGACAATTCATTTGCCGATACCGCACGTTCGGAAGCGGCGATGACATCAAGCGCAGCCTTCCAGCTAGCGAAGGACGCCCGTGTCTGTGCAATCGCTTCGCGCTCAGCCGCAATTTCCAGTTCCTGTGCCTGACCAAGGCGCGCCTGCGCCTGACGGATCTGCGCCGCAGGTTGGCCGCCTTGATATAATGGCAAAGTCGCGCGAACGCCGGCCTGTGCATTCAGCGAACTATTGTCCGCCTGAAACCCTGGAATATTCGACGATATGGAACGCAGGGCATTGCTGTACGATGGCGACGTAAATACGCTGATCGTGGGAAGGCGCGATGCATTGGCCGCACGGCGGTCAAACCGCGCGGCTTCACGCGACTCGCGTGCCGCAATAAGGTCAGGGTTGTTTTCCAACGCAACGGTTACGGCGCTGTCGGCGGTGGCGGGCAAATTCGGCAGCGGCGGTGGCGCCTGCAATTCTCCGGGCTCGCGGCCGACAAGTTGGATGTAGATTTCTTTTGAACGAATGAGATTGGCGCGCGCCGTTTCCAAATTGCTCGTTGCCAGCGCCAGACGTGCTTCGGACTGGGCAACATCGGTTCGGGTAAGGTCACCGATTTCGAACCGGTCGCGTGTGGCGTCCAGATTGACGGTGAGCACACCCACTTGCGCGCGGTTCAGGTCGACAATCGATTCGTCGCGGATGACGTCCATATATGCGCCAACAACCGCCGAGAAAATGGCGCTTTCGGTACCACGCAGATTGGCAAGCCCTGCCTCGACGCGATTTTCAGCGGCGCGTACGGCGTTTCTAATACCGCCACCTGCATAAAGCGGCGCGGAAATGGTTCCGCTGATGCTGACGCCCCGCGCTTGAACAACCGACGCGCCGCTGTCCTGAAGCACGTTTTCAACATAGGTTGGCTGAACTGTGATGTCAGGGCGGCCATCGGCCTTAGCCAGCGGCACAGCTTCATTTGTCGCACGCTGCCCTGCGCGCGCTGCGGTCAGGTTCGGGTTGGTTTCATAGGCCGAGACCAGCGCATCGCGGAGCGTATCCGCCATGGCCGGTGCCGAACATGCTGCCGACGCGAGCAAGGCAACCGTGATGAAATGACGCGCGCTCAAAACACAAACTCCGGCTTGCGGGCAAATGCGGGTAAAGGCGCGATCTCGCTATCGGCGATGGATTTCAAAGCAATGTTCCCGTTCTGCACATATCCTTTTGCAAGGCGCGTAACGGCGCCTTCAACAATGCCAGTGACCAACCGCGCACCATCAGCGGCGAGCGCGAAGAGTGCATCGGGCAGTTCTTCAGCGGCGCCATCGATAATGATGCAGGCATAAGGCGCGTTGGCGCTGGCTGCGCCGAGATTGTCAGCAGCTGCCGTGGTCACATGTGCGGTGCGGGTTTTCAATATCGCAGCGACATATCCATCAGATTGGCCAATGAGCAGAACATTATCGTCCGCCTGCACGTCAGCAGCCTGCAACAACAATGCGGTTGAGACCGGCGGATTTAAAATCTCGCCGCTTTCCAGCTCAAGCGAGCGGTCCATATAGGCCGTTGTCTGGTGTGAAACGGGAACAAAATCCTCGCGGGCGATGCTACCCATTGCGGCAAGCACCCAGCTTTCGGTTACACCGCTTGGACGCAGCTGGCTGTCCACCATTGAACGCCGCATATCTTCAAATTTACCTGATTCCATCGGAATATTTCCATTAATCTGCTGGCCATGTGGCACAACTGTATTGCAAACACAATACAGCCTTCGACTTCGGTTCTAGCTATCCGAACCCGTCCCGCCAAGCTGGATTCAGACAAACGGCCTATTTCAGGATGCAAATAGCAACTTTTTCCATGGCTTGTGGCGCACATGGCACAGCATTCCAGATTGCCGGTTGCAATGAATTCTGCAAGCCGCTAAGTGCCCGCCTTCACCACATGGCGGCATTGCTGATTAGGCAGGTTGTTGTTTAGGGGCCCGATGGCGGAGTGGTGACGCAGAGGACTGCAAATCCTTGCACGCCGGTTCGATTCCGGCTCGGGCCTCCATTTTCTTATATCGAACGAGACGCAATAGGGCGTCATCTTGAGGCTGGCATGTCTTCCACCATGCCTATCGCCTTCCCACAGTCCAAACCGCTCCAGCATTTGCGGCCGAACCCAGCATCGCCCGCATAAAGCGGACGCAGTGTAGCAATTATATCCGGATTTGAACCAATCCGACCTTCGGGCGTTATCCCAAGGCGCAGCATGTTCATTTTTTGTTTGGAGTCCCTATGACCAATATTGAAAATCTGATCGATCCCGATCCAAAACCATATAGTCCACCAAATGAGGTGCCGGGTACTTCGCCCGATGAAGTCATCCCGGGCCAAGGCGACACCGATTTTCCCGGAAGCATTCCCAGCGAAACGCCAATGGAACCGCCGGTCACTGATCCAAATTAGGATGGCAAAACCAACAGGGCTGCGCGGATGAACCGAACAGCCCTGCTTGGACTTTTAGCGCGTTTCAGCCTGCCGTTCCCGGATTGAACGATGACGGGTCGCTGGCGGGGAAGGATGCATCTGACATGTCATCAACATCGCCCCAATCGTCACCGGGATTATCCCGCATGAATTTAGCCCCAGCGGGGCGCGTTTGATCGAAATTTTCTCGGTCGGTTTCGTCATTTGCGAACGCTGCGGAAAATTCATTTTTCCACTCTTCGGCCTTCGGTAACCATTGATTACGGGTGGCATATAGGCCTGCGCCAACGGCGACGACTGCGCCTACTACCGAGGCAACGGTGCCGAACCAAGATGGCAGCCGCGATGTGCGTTGTCCTTTTGGGCGACCCCCTCGGCTTTTGGCGGATTTGGTTGCGGTCTTGGGACGCGACGCTTGGCTCGACTTACTTTTATGGGTTGCCGTGCCTTGCGCGGATCCGTTGTTACTATGGTTCATCGATTTCTTCTGCGTATCTGAATTGGCCATGATGTTCGCTTTCCTGATGACTTGGGTTTGCTCAATGCATGTTAACAAGTCGGCAGAGGCATCGTTCCGCGCTACACCTTCCAATAAGGGCGATTGAACGATTTGGACGTAAAGTTGGAACCAATCGGCACGAGCACTGTTTTCCCCCGCACTCTGAAAGGGAGAACGAACATGAACATCATTATTCTCTTGGTTGTCGGCGGTATCTTGGGTTGGCTTGCCAGCATCGTAATGCGTACCGACGGTCAACAAGGCATTTTCCTGAACATCATCGTCGGCATTGTAGGTGCCTTCCTTGCAGGCTTCATCATCACACCACTTATCGGCGGCGCGCCCGTGACCAGCGGTGCCTTCGACATCCGGTCGTTGATCGCATCGTTCCTTGGCGCGGTGGTTCTATTGGCGATCGTTAATCTCTTACGTCGCGGTAGCGTCCGTTAATTTTGAACAGAGGGAAATATCTATGAAAAAGTCCATTATGATTCTCGCCGCGTCTTTGTCGCTTGCCACACTTGGCGCATGTGACGGATCAACCGAAAATGCACAAGAAGATCAGGCTGATGCCGTTCGTGAGAGCGCGGAAGTCCAAGCAGACGCTATGGAAGAAAAAGCCGATGCGACTGACACAAAAGTCGACGGCATGGATACGGCCACTGAAAACAAAATGGAAGCCGATGCACAAGCGGTCCGTGAAAAGGGCGACGCAAAGGCTGACGCGATGGAAGATGCTGCCGACAAGCAAGACAAATAAAATCGTCTCTTCGTCGAACAAAAGGGCCCGCCGGGAAACTGGCGGGCCATTTTATTGCCGGCCGCATGTCAAAGGTCGGTTAAGTGCCTATGAAGCGCTCAGCAAAGGCGATTTATGGTGATATGCTTGGCTTGGGTTGTGGAATATCTTTTGCCGTTTCCTTCGCGCGTTTGCGTGGCGCTGCTTTCACGCGGCGTGGCTCATCCGGCCCATTGATGAGCGCGGTCAAGGCAGCGCGGCCACGCGCAAGTCGGCTTTTCACCGTTCCAATAGCGCAGCCCGTGATTTCGGCCGCCTCTTCGTAGCTCGCACCACCTGCGCCAACGATCATGAGGATTTCGCGCTGCTCCGCGGGCAATTTTTGCAACGCCTTTTCAACATCTTGCATATGGATATGGTGCTGTTGCGGCGGAGCCTCGACCAACAGCCGTTCTGCGGCCTCGGGATCCCAACTCGTCATGCGCGCATTTTTGCGCATCGTCGTGTAAAACTGGTTGCGCAATATCATGAACATCCAGGCGCGAAAGTTGGTGCCTGGAGTGAAGCTTTCATGCGCGGCCCACGCCCGCATCATTGCCTCTTGCGCAAGATCATCGGCAAGTTCCCGATTTCCGCACAGGCCACGTGCAAACGCACGTAACGACGGAATGATCGCGACCATTTGTGCGCGAAAGTCAGCCGAAGCATCCGACTTTTCGGACTTCGGGACTGGCTCCGTCGCGGAGCTGCTCACTGAACCTTCTTCGACGCCGACATCTTTGCGTCAATCATATCCAGCAGGTTCAAAAAATCGTCAGGGATAGGTTCATTGGCAACGCTGTCGTGCATTTGACGCAGTGCAGCAGTCAAGGGGTCGAATTCAAAATCCATATCTTCGCCAATCGCGCCAAGCGGTTGCTTGCCCTTATTACTGCTCACTAATTGACCCTCCCAGGTGCTTACTGCATCGGAAAATCTGACCGCCTCCGGGTGACCATGTCCTGAAGGAATTCCCATGGTTCAATACCATGGGCCGGGCTGAAACTGATGCATTTTCATATGCCGTTAAGCCGCGACGCGGGATAATGTTCCATCGCAGGGAACAAAAAAGCGTTTCAAGCGTATAGCATTGGATAACAAAGGGAGTGATCATGTCATTTAGGCAACAACTGGCAACGCAATTGCCATACCTACGGCGTTACGCACGTGCTCTGACGGGGTCACAGACATTGGGAGACGCAGCAGTACGCGAAACGCTCGAAGCGTTGTTGGAAGCACCCGAAGAGTGGGATGAGGCAGCACCGGTTAAGACGGAGTTGTTCAGAACATTTCACCGCATTTGGCGTAGCGGCATGATCGTACCGCTCCAATCACGCGGCCGCAGCGGTGTTATCGCCGAATTTCCGATAAAGCGCCGTCAGAGCCTGCTTTTGTCCACGGTTGAAGGATTTAAGGCACATGAAGTGGCCAAAATATTGGGCATTTCGGAATCCGACGTAAACAGCCACGTTGTCGCTGCCCGTAGTGCCATTGAAGATGCACTGTGTGCGCGCGTGCTCATTATTGAAGATGAAACGATCATTGCATTGCATATCAAACAGATCGTCGAAAATCTGGGACATGACGCGATCGCAATCGTCCGGACACGCGCAGAAGCAGTTGCAATGGCCCGCGATGAACGGCCTGAACTAATTTTGGCTGACATCAGCCTTGCGGACGGCTCAAGCGGTATAGATGCCGTAAAGGATATTCTGGCCGACCAGACCGTGCCAGTGATCTTCATCACTGCGTTCCCGGAAAGGCTACTTACTGGCGAGCGCCCAGAACCGACATATCTGATTACAAAGCCGTTTGAGCCCGCAACGGTCATTGCAACCATCGGTCAGGCGCTGCTGATGCATCGTGAAATCGATATAAATTCTCAAGCCGCATAGTTTTTCGGGAACAAAGTTTTTTGATCGACGTTTTCTTGATCTGAATGACATAATCCTGCGCGAAGGTTCGCGTAAAACAGTTTACCCCGCCGGTCTCCCCCCCCACCATTAGACCGGCACCCTAAACACCCCGGCTTATGGCTGGGGTGTTTTTCTTTGTGCAGACGACATGCAAGATAAAATTCTCGTTACCGCTGGCTTAGCTTGCGGGCGTGCCGTTCTTCCCGTCACGCATCTGCTGTGGTTCAGTCTGCCCGTCTAAGGCCGCTTATATTGCGGGTATCAAGAGCTTTGGATCAACGCGCGCATTGTTCCATTTCATGCCCCAATGCAGATGCGGGCCGCTTGCCCGTCCGGTCGCGCCAACACGCCCGATGACTTGCCCCTGCTTCACATAATCGCCTTCTTTAACGAGGAGTTCGGAGCAGTGTAAAAACGCGCTGTTGAGGCCCATGCCATGATCAATCATCAGCAAATGCCCTTCCAGCGTGAAGGCATCTGTGGCCGCAAGCGTGACGACACCGTCTGCAGGCGCGACAAAATGTGTTCCATTTGGCGCGGCAATGTCCATGCCGCTATGATAGCTGCCGGGTATCCCGTTATAGATACGCTGCGCGCCAAATAGGCCCGACGTCCGGCCAGCCACTGGGCGAATGAATCCCTGCCGCCAGCCATTACCAAGCGTGGTTTTGGCCCGCGCTGCATTTATGCGATCGAGCTCCGCGCCGCGTCTCGCTTCAAACTCCGCGGTTGTTTTTGCGCCGCCCGTCGGGTTGGCAGCTACATTTTCAATCCGCCAGTTGCCCGGCGTTACTGCCAAAGCGCGCTCCAGCGTCCGACCATCGGCGAATGTCGCGGTCAGGATCGCGCTGCTTTCGGCGTCGCGGTCAAAACCCATCAGGAAAAAGCCGTCGGCTGTCAGCGGCAGGGCAACGCCGTTAAGCGTGACGGAGACTGCACCGCGTGGCGCACGCGCGATGACGAGACCCCCTTGTATCGCTGGCGCAGACATCCAGAAATCGGTGGGGGCAGATGGCTGTTGGGTATTTGCGGTTGGTGCGGCCGCGACGCTTAATGGCTGCGCGGCGATCCCCGCGAGGGCGGCTAAAAAAATCCAGCCGGAATGCTGCAATCCATTAACCCTTTTTCATCGTCGCGCGAACGGATGCATCCGCGCTGACATAGGGTTCCTGTTTGACGACGCTCCAATAGCGCAATTCTTCCAATGGAATGGCCTGCCCGGTTTCGGCGCACACGACATGGTCGCCTGCGGTCAGCATACGAAAACTGTTTGCCATATAATGCAGGCGGGCGACTTTATTTTTGGAAGACATCAACATTTGGACATTATGGCGCATCGATACTGAATGGGCAATGCACGGCTTTACCCGTCAAACAAATTGCCTTGATTGACAGCCGCTTTTGCTGGCTTCGCCGCGGATATTCGCGGCGCAGGTCCGCCACTTACTTGCCCGCCGACTTCGCCATCGACAAACCTTAACGTCACGTCACCCGCTTTCACGGCGGCTTCCCGTGTCATGATGGTTTTGCCGTTCGCATCGGTCACGCGCGCAAAGCCGCGCTTAAGCGGGGCTTCAGGATGCAATGTGCTCACCAGCCGCGTCAACGCATCAAGACGCTGTTGCCCTTGCTCTGCGCGCCTTGTCAAAAGACGCGGGTGCAGCATCATCGCTGGCGCAGAAAAAGCCACTTCAGCCTTGCCAATTCTGGTCCGAAGCGATTGGCGAAGCCGTTCGGACAGGTCGTCTGTACGTTGCTGATGCGGGGCGGCAAGGTCTGACAGACGCGGCATCAGACGGCGCTGCGCCTCAAGCCGTTCAGCCGCAAGGTCGACCTTTTTACGTATCATGTTGGACATGCGCAGCCCGAATTGCCCCACACGTTGCAGCAAATCGCTGCGCACGGGAACGGCAATTTCGGCCGCTGCCGTAGGCGTCGGCGCGCGCAAATCTGCGGCAAAGTCGCACAAAGTTGTATCGGTTTCATGCCCGACTGCCGATATGATGGGTATCGTACAATCGGCGACGGCACGTACCACGGCCTCATCATTAAAGGCCCATAGATCCTCAATAGACCCGCCGCCGCGCGCCACGATGACGAGGTCAGGGCGGCGCGTGGGTCCGTCATGGGGCATGGCCGAAAATCCATGAACCGCACGCGCGATTTGGGCGGCGGCGCCTTCGCCTTGCACCAATACGGGCCAGACGATCACATGGCTTGGAAAGCGATCGGCCAGACGGTGCAGGATATCACGGATGACTGCGCCGGTGGGCGAGGTCACGACGCCAATTGTACGCGGCAGTGACGGCAGCTTTTTCTTGCGTTCAGGCGCGAATAAACCTTCGGCGGCGAGCCGCGCCTTTAGCTTTTCAAACAAAAGCATCATTGCGCCTTCGCCTGCGACTTCCAGACTTTCGACCACGATTTGATAGTTGGAGCGGCCCGCATAGGTCGTCAATTTGCCCGTGGCGACAACCTCCAGCCCGTCTTCCGGGGCGAAGGGCAGGCGCGCCGCCCCACCTTTCCACATGACCGCGTCCAGCCGCGCATTTTCGTCTTTGAGCGAGAAATAAATATGCCCCGACGCCGCGCGCTTAAAGCCGGAAATCTCGCCGCGTACGCGGACATGGCCGAACCGGTCCTCAACCGTGCGCTTTAACGCCAGCGATAACTCCGACACGCTCATGGCCTGGGCATTGTCGCCGGGCCGCTCCTCGGCTAACAGGCGGGCAACTTGCGGGTCAGCATTTTCAAAGGGGTCATTTGCGGACATGAATATCTTGCTCATCGGATCGGGTGGACGCGAACATGCGCTGGCGTGGAAGCTCGCGCAATCGCCAAATTGCGATACACTCTTTGCCACGCCGGGCAATCCCGGGATTGCGGAAGAGGCGGATCTGGTTGCATTGAACATATCTGACCATGCGGCGGTCATATCCTTTTGCGCAGGGCATGATGTCGGGTTGGTCGTGGTCGGTCCAGAAGCACCGCTTGTTGCCGGCTTGGGCGATAGCCTGCGCGATGCGGGCATTCCCGTTTTCGGCCCCAATCAAAAGGCGGCACAATTGGAAGGGTCGAAAGGCTTTACCAAAGACATATGTGCAGCAGCGGGTATCCCTACAGCGGGCTATTACCGGCATGATAGCAAAGCATCTGCACTATCTGGCCTCGACGCATTCCAAGCACCTTATGTCATTAAAGCAGACGGCCTTGCCGCGGGCAAAGGCGTGATTATCGCGGAAACCCGCATTGATGCGGAAGCCGCGATTGAAGATATGTTCGGTGGCGGTTTTGGCGACGCTGGCGCTTCCGTTGTCATCGAAGAATTTATGACCGGAGAAGAAGCCAGCTTTTTCGCACTGACCGATGGCCGCGATGTGGTTGCATTCGGGTCTGCGCAGGATCATAAGCGGGTCGGTGATGGTGATGTTGGCCCCAACACCGGCGGCATGGGCGCATATTCACCCGCAATTGTTCTGACGCCTGCGTTGCAGGCCGAAGTCATGGACCGCATCATTAAGCCCACAGTCGACTATATGGCCGCGCACGATATGCCCTATTCGGGCGTGCTGTTCGCGGGCCTTATGCTAACCGATGAGGGGCCGAAGCTCATCGAATATAATGCGCGCTTTGGTGACCCTGAGTGCCAGGTGCTGATGACACGTTTTGACGGCGACCTTGCAGCGTTGATGTTGGCGGTTGCGACTGGCAAGCTTTCTGAAGCGGCGGCTCCAAGCTTTTCGTCCGACACGGCGTTGACGGTCGTCATGGCGGCGAACGGCTACCCCGATGTGCCGCAAAAGGGCGGCGCGATTGATCTGGCAGTTGTGTCCGGTGCGAAGGTATTTCATGCAGGCACGGCTGAAGTGGACGGGCAATTGGTGGCAGCGGGCGGGCGTGTGTTAAACGTTACCGCAACCGGGGCAAACGTGACCGACGCGCAGGCGAAGGCCTATGCAGCGGTGGATCAGGTCGTTTTCCCCGATGGCTTTTGCCGCCGCGACATTGGCTGGCGTGAGGTTGCGCGCGAAGCCGGGAACTAACCAAATCGCGCACATGTGGCTGCGGCGGATTAACGCTTTCACGCCCAGCAAAAATTGCGTAATCCATCGGCCATATTGAGGGAATTTCTGGGAGGAATATTATGTCCAACAATCTACTGATTATTATTATTGCGGTGGCCATTATTGCCATTTTATGCTTGTGGTTGCTAGCGCGTAACGGCGCGCAGAAGACAGCTGCGCAGCCGAAAGACGTCGCTTCGTCAGCACCTGCGGCACCTGTTGCGAAGGCGCCTGCTGCTAAGGCGGCGGACGGTCCTGCGCCAGCGAAGAAAACCGCAAAAGCCAAGGTAAAGGCATCACCGAAAGCTGCCGCAACAAAGGCCGCACCAGCAGCTGCCGCGAAGCCAGTTGCGGCAAAGGCCAAAACGGCGAAGGTGCCCGCACCGAAAGCCGCACCGAAAGCCGCACCGAAAGCCGCACCGAAAGCCGCACCGAAAGCTGCCCCAAAAGCCGCACCGAAAGTCGCAGCGAAAGCTGCACCGAAAGCTGCGCCGAAAGCCGCAGCGCCGAAGCCTGCTGCACCCAAGGCTGCTAAACCGAAGACCGCAGTCGCCAAGGTCCCAGCAGCAAAGCCTGTAGCAGCAAAAGCAAAGGCTGCGCCTGCGCCCAAATCCGCGCCGAAAGCTGCAGCGGCGAAGGTGAAGGCTGAAGTCGCACCCAAGCCCAAGGTCGCCAAACCAGCGGCCAAGGCGAAGGTATCGGTCCCTGACAATCTCGAATTGTTGAAGGGGCTTGGTCCGAAAGTGAACAGCATGCTCAAGGCATTGGGCGTGACCAGCTTTGCCCAAGTGGCGAGTTGGACGGCCGCTGATGTTGCGGAAATTGATGGCAAGCTCGGCGCATTTGCGGGCCGCATCAGCCGCGACAACTGGATTGATCAGGCCAAGTATCTCGAGGCGGGCGATGTCGCCGGTTTTGAAAAGAAATATGGCGCGCTGGGTGGCGACGCCGCCAAACGCTGACCTGATTATTTCTTAATGCGTTTTGGCCTTGGCTGAAGGTCGCCGCCACAATTGGGGCAGCGGCCATTCAGCGGGCCATTCACGCAGGGTGCGCAAAAGGTGCATTCATAGCTGCAAATCATGGCGTCGCCGCTGTCCATCGGCAGTGGCGATGTGCATCGTTCGCATGAGTCCCGCATTTCTAGCATTTTATCTTCCCTATCGCCCAACCCGTTGCAAACCCGTGCCGTGCATTTTCAACCACTGGTCCGCAGCCTTGCGGTTGCCTTCAAAGAGGACATCGAGCCACGCGTAGAAGTCGGGGCTGTGGTTCATATGCCGCATATGTGCGACCTCATGGGCGATGACCGAGCGGCGCACAGATGCAGGGGCCATGATCAGCCGCCAGCTGAGCGAAATGGTCCCCCGGCTGGAACAACTGCCCCACCGGCTGCGGGGATCGCCCAGCGACAAGCGCGGGACTGGCTCACCGGCTTTGTCGCAATAATGCGCGATTTCTTTGGTGAAAATCCGCCGTGCTTCGCCCTTGAGCCATCGCAAGATGCGGGCTTCGACCGACTCTCTTGGACCACCCAAGCGCAGCATGCCTTCGCCGCAGCGAATGCTGCGCGGCCATTCTTCGCGCCATTCAATCATGTGGCTTTCGCCTTCAACAGCGATTTCGCTGCCAGGGGCAATGGGAGCAATGTCAGGCGCGCTGTTTAACCGCGTGGCGATCCATTCGCGTTTCTTTTCAACAAAATCGAGCGCCACATTTGTCGGCGTATAATGCGGCATCGTTATGCGGATTTCGCGTTTCACGGCATCGGCGCGCATCGAAATGCGCTTTGCCCGCGGGTTACGGCGAATGCGCACGGGTACGCTTTCCCCTTCTATGACCACTTCAGGATCAGAGAGGCTGTTCGACAATATGGTTTTCAAGCGGCCCAGCATGCAGTTCCGATATAGCCCGACCTTTGACCGACATGCCAGCGTCATGAATCGTCTGGCGGCTTCCGCTCACCAGATAATGCCATTCAGGAAGTGGTTTGCCCGCCGCGCGTAGGACATAGGCGCAGGTGGAGGGTAGCCAGACATAGTCATCAATCTTGTCCGCCGTCAGCCGAAGACATTCGGGCACAATCGCCCGACGTCCGCGATAGTCGGCACATTGGCATGTTTGCAGGTCAAGCAATTTGCAGGCGACATTGGTGGGGTAGATGCGGCCGGTATCTTCGTCTTCCACCTTGTTGAGACAGCATTTGCCGCAGCCATCGCACAATGCCTCCCATTGTGCGCGGTCGAGGCTCTCTATCGGAGCTTCCCAAAAAGGCGCTTCGTTCAAATCAGCGCACCCATTTTGCCAATTCCGCCTCAACCAAATTAGGCGCGCCTTCATTGATGTCGGTATTGGGAACGTCGGCGGGCATCAGCGCCAAAGGCTTGCCATCGGAGCCCATCAAATAAGGTGTCTGGCTATGGCTCATCAGATAGCTTTCGGGTGAGGAGCCTTCGACACGGCTGACGTAAATCGCAAATTTCTTTGCTGCGTCCGCAATTTCGGTCTCCGTTCCGGTGAGGCCAATCGCGCGCGGATGAAAGGCGCTAACGAACTGTTTCAGCACCTCTGGCGTGTCGCGCAGGGGATCAACGGTGATGAAAATCGGCTGAATCTTTGCGCCAAGCCCGGGATGGCTTTTCTCATAGGCCTTTAACCCTGCCATCAGATTCTGCATGTCGGGCGTGCAGATATCGGGGCAGTTGGTGTAGCCAAAATAGACGATACGATATGTGCCGTCGAATTCCTTGAAGGTCCGTTTTTTGCCGTTTTGATCGGTCAGCGCAAAATCACCGCCAATTGTAGCGCCGGCCAGCGGCGCTTCGCTCAACGGCGGCTGTGCGGGGGATGAATCACATGCCGACAGCAAAAGCGCGGCGGAGAGAGTGAAAATCAGTTTTTTGTTCATAGCGGGGCCAGACATGGTCTGCTAAAGACCAGTTATCAAGTATGTTGGACATTTAAATGGGGCATCGTCAGTTGAAAAAGCCGTTTTTTCTCGCCTTGGCCGCAGGGCTGATCTTGCCGGTAGGCGCTGGCGTTGTTGCGCCTGCTGTACAAGCCCAGTTTTCCGACAGCTATAATTTCCTGAAAGCCGTGCGCGAACGTAAGGGCGAAGAAGCGGAAAAGTTTCTGGCACAGCCCGGCACGGTGATTATCAACACGCGCGACAATTCAACGGGTGAAACCGCGCTGCACATTGTCATTCAACGTCGCGATGCGTCCTGGCTTGGGTATCTTTTGCAAAAAGGTGCAAACCCCAATTTGGCAGATAAAAAGGGCACGACGCCTTTGATGCTCGCCACGCAATTGGGCTTCATCGATGGCATTGATTGGCTTTCGCGTAAAAAGGCGCAGATTGACCAGACCAATCGCGCGGGAGAAACCGCGCTGATTCTGGCGGTGCAACTGCGCAATGCCGAAGCGGTGCGTGTGCTTTTGAAGGCGGGTGCAAATCCCGACAAGAAGGATAGCCGGGCGGGATATTCTGCGCGCGATTACGCGCTTCAGGACGGACGCGCGAACGCCATTGTTGCGATCATCGAAAATAACGGCAAAACCGATGCGGCAAAGAAACCCGCCGAGCTGGACTTTTCAGGCATATCTGAACCGAAATAAGGTCCGTCTGCGCGCTATGCGCTGGACGGATTATCCGGGGATAAACTTCATCGCGACGCCATTCATGCAATAGCGTTTGCCCGTTGGCTTTGGGCCATCGTTAAACACATGGCCAATATGCCCGCCGCAGCGCGCGCAATGCACTTCGGTGCGTGGTACGCCGATTTTATAGTCGGTTTTGGTGCCTATGCCGCCGGCCAGTGGCGCATAGAAACTTGGCCAACCCGTTCCGCTTTCAAACTTGGTAGCCGACGCAAACAGCCGCTGGTTACATCCGGCGCAGACAAATGTGCCCTTGCGCTTTTCGCCATTGAGCGGGCTTGTATAAGGCCGTTCGGTATCTTCGCGGCGCAACACGCGGTAGGCAGCAGGCGACAAGCGCTTTTTCCATTCAGAGTCGCTATATGTCACCGCATAGCGCGTTTTGGCGGTCGCACTTTTGCCGCAGCCAAAGACCAGCACCGCGGCCCCTGCACTTGCGAGTGACAGAAATTTGCGTTTGCTCAACTGCATGACATGTTCCTTTGGACGCTCTGGTTATACATACACCGGAAACGCCCAAAAGGCTTCATATCAATAGCGCGACAGTTCCACGTCCATCTTGCGATAGCCATGAACGAAGCAGCCCGCCACGCGGTCGGGTTCACCCACAACATTGGGTCGCAGGCGGCGCGCCGCCATTTCTTCAAGCAAGATGCGGATCTGCAATTCGGCCAATCGCGCGCCTACGCAACGGTGGATGCCATATCCAAATGCCAAATGGCGACGCGCGTTTTCGCGATCGACAATCAGCTTGTCTGGGTTTTCGAACACCGTCTCATCACGGTTGGCCGACAGATACCACATGCCAATCTTGTCGCCAGCCTTGATGGGCGCGCCGAACAGGTCATGATCCTGCAGGGCGGTGCGCCGCATATGCGCCAAAGGCGTCTGCCAACGAATGATTTCGCTGACGGCGTTGGTGATGAACTGGGGATTTTTCTCCAGCTTTTCGCGCTCGTCGGGGAAGCTGTTGAGCCCATAAGCATAACCCGACATCGAATTGCGGGTCGTGTCATTTCCGCCCACGATCAGCAGAATGAGGTTACCCATATATTCAAACTGGCTCATGTCCTTCATCGGCGAATGGATCATGCGGCTGATAAGGTCGGGCGCTTCGCCGCGATTTTTGCGTTCTTCCCACAGATTCTGGAAATAGGCGCCCATTTCAAACATTTTGGCAAGTCGCGCCTGACGTGTGTCTTCGGAACGGACGAGTTCGATGTCGCCCGCCCAATCGGACCATTCGGTCAACTTGCGGCGGTCTTCCCATGGGAAATCGAAAAGCAGCGCCAACATCTGTGTCGTCAGTTCGATGGATACCAGGTCGACCCAGTCAAAGGTTTTGCCAACTGGAAGCGAGTCCAAAAGCTCGCCCGTACGGCGCCGGATATCGCCCGACATGCGGTCCATTTCGCCCGGTGTGAACGCCGGTGCAATGACGCGACGTTCTTCGGTGTGCTTGGGCCGGTCCATCGCAATGAACATCGGCATGATGATTCTTTGGTCTTCGGGGATTGGCTCGGCGAGCGCATTGTCGTCGATTAAGGTTATGCCGCCATGTTCGAATGACGATGAATAAATGTCGGGCAGCGCTTCGACATGTTGAATGGCTTTGAGTGTCGTGACATTCCAATAGCTGCCGAAATCGGACCCCTCAATCTTGTTGATCGGCGCTTTTTCGCGCATCTCTTTAAAGATGGGGTGCCAGCGATCCTCCGCATAGATTTCGGGCTTTGTTACGTCCCAATGATGTGGTGCCTTGTTAACTTCCCAAGGCAGTGAATCGCTTTCGATTAGGGGGGCAGTTGCCATTGTTTTCGACTCCTCTCAGCACCGAAACTGCCACTACTGACAGAAATGTCAATCCAGTTTCGAACCGCAACCTATTAAAGGTGATTACACGCTTATCCGGGCATTTTGATGAAGCCGAACAACCGGCGCGCACCGTCATCCTTGGCGCGGCCAGCGCTTCCTGATTTCATGACGTTTTTCTTGAAAAGATGCACGCCCAACCGCAGCAACAATATCGCAAAGAAAATCTGGCCGATAATCGCGACGGCGTGATGCCACAAAACCGGTTCAAGCGCGGCGCGTCCAATCATCGCAAAGGGCGAACTGAATGGGAAAATAGCAGCAAATTTCTCGATCGGTTCGCCTGTTTTGGTCAGGGCATAAGAGGCGAAGAAGAAATTGATCAGCTGCGCCATGGTGACGGGCATGGAAATGGTCTGCACCTCACGCACCGTGGCCGCCATTGCCCCGATTCCAAGAAAAAGCGCGCCGAGCATCAAATAGGTCATGATGAAATAAGTGAAGCACAGGCCAATGAACATAGGCCAGCCAACCGCAGGCGTTGGGAAATTTGGCAAATCCGGCCCAATCGCTGCGAAACCAATCAGCCCAACGCTTGTCCAAACCAATATGCCCAGCAAGGCCATGCCGAGCATCGCAAACAATTTACCAAGGAACACCGATTCCATCGGAATCGAGGCGGCGAGAATTTCGATAATCTTGTTCGATTTCTCCTCCACCAGATTGGACAGGACCATCCCCGCAAGCAAAATTGTCAGGAAGAAAATGAGAAACTGCCCACCCTGCGCGGTCGCGGTGCGCAGCTTCTTGTCGTTGTTAGCGGACTCGACAACAATATCGGGTGTCGAACGCGGCAGCGTCATCGTGCCGCCGCTTTGGGCATAGCCTGCTAACAGTTCAATGTCGGCACGCTCGCGTTTTATGGCGTTGGCTGTGCCGGTTATCACGGGTTTCGCCAGCGTGCCGGTGACGACAACGCTGAGATTATCGGTCTTTTTCGCAAGATAGCTTTGCGGCGTTTTCTGATCCGCAGCAGGGTCGCCGACGACGATCATGCGGGCGAAATAGCTGTCCCCCAATGTCTTGGAAAGCGACTCGCGTGCCGACAGGATTTTCGCGGCCTCCTCTTTGGCCAACGCAATGCCAACAACGGGTTGCGACACGTCTTTGGCGATTTTCTCACCCAAATTACCCGCCGCAAATCCGACAAGCACAGGGAAGAAAGGTCCAAGCAGGAAGAAGATAAAGGCCTTGGAGTAGATGATCGCCGTAAAATCCCTGCGGGCAATGACGAAGGCTGCGCGGATGATTTCCTTCATTTCGCTTCTCTCACATGCGCGTCATCCATTTCGGCTGCGACCGCTTCACCAGCGATGGCCACGAACGCATCGTGCAGCCCCGGCCTTTCAATCGATAGCGATTTGACGCCAGCCTTGCCCTCGACCAGCGCCGTCAGCAGCGGCTCCACCCCGGTTTCGGGCAAGGTGAAATGCCACCAATGCCCTTCTGCTTTGGTTTCAGGGGGCAGCGCCGACCGCCATGGCCCGTCCAACGTTTCGGTTTCCAAATGCACCTGCGGCCGCAAGCGGTCACGCGCTTCGGATACCAGCCCGTCGAAACTGATTTTGCCCTTGGCGATAATGGCAATACGTTCACACAACCGTTCGGCATGCGCGATGACATGGGTGGAAAAAATCACCGTCACACCCTTGGCGGCTTGCGCGTGGATCATCTTTTCAAGCTTGGCTTGATTGAGCGCATCCAGCCCCGAAAAAGGTTCATCGAGGACGATCAGCCTTGGGTCGTGAACGATTGTGCCCATCAGTTGCACCGTTTGGGCCATCCCCTTTGAAAGCTGCCTGATCTGGCGGTCCGCCGCATATCCAAGGCCAGCTTCTTCCAGCAAGGCCCGCCCTTTTTCCGCGCCCTCTTTCAACGATAGCCCGCGCAGCGCGCCCATGAACGCAATCGTGTCGACCGCGCGCATTGATTGATACAGGCCGCGTTCTTCGGGCAAATATCCGACGTTGCGGGACTGGGTAATCGGCCGGTCCGAACCCAGCAGGCTGCGGGTTCCGGCATCTGGGTCAATGATGCCAAGCAAAGTGCGCAATATGGTGGTCTTGCCAGCGCCATTCGGGCCCAAAATGCCAAAAATGCTACCCTCCGGAATTTTCAGGTCGACCCCGTCGACGGCACGAAAGCCATCGAATTGCTTTACGAGTCCCTTTGCCTCTATTGCGTACATATGAAATTGCCCCGGAGAGATGGTCGGTGCTGAATAAGGTTGGCGCGTGAAAAGAAACAACACAAATATAGTTAACGAATTGCAGACCAAGGCGCAGAGTGAGGGCTTTGTCGCCTTTGGTATTGCGCCGGGTCACCTCGCGCCGCGCGCGGGGTTGCGACTGCGCCAATGGATTGATGAAGGCCGCCATGGCGACATGTTGTGGATGGAAAGCCGCGTCGATGAGCGTGCCAATCCCGATATTTTATGGCCCGAAGTAAAATCAGTGATCATGCTGGGGATGAGCTATGCACCGCCACATGATCCAATGGCGCTTGCGGGCGATGACACAAAGGCGCGCATATCGGTCTATGCGCAAGGGCGCGACTATCATGATGTCGTAAAAGGCGCGCTCAAGCGGCTCGCTAGCTGGCTGGCCCATTCTGCAGAGGTCGGCGTCAAAGTGTTCGTCGATACCGCGCCCGTTATGGAAAAGGCGCTGGCTGAGGTGGCGGGACTTGGCTGGCAAGGCAAACACAGCAACATCGTCAGCAAAGAACATGGCAGCTGGCTGTTCCTTGGGGCGATTTATACGACGGCAGAGCTTGCGCCATCGGTTCCCGCGACCGACACATGCGGTTCGTGCCGGGCATGCCAAGACATCTGCCCAACCAATGCCTTTCCGGCGCCATACCAGCTCGATGCCCGCCGATGCATTTCGTATCTCACCATTGAGCATAAGGGCCCCATCGACCGCGAACTGCGCCCATTGATGGGCAATCACATTTATGGCTGCGATGATTGTCTGGCGGTGTGCCCGTGGAACAAATTTGCCGAGACTGCTGCAGCACATAAGGCATTTTTGCCGCGTGAAGCGTTGATCGCGCCGCGCATTGGCGACCTTTTGACTTTGGATGATGCGCAGTTTCGTGCGCTTTTTTCCGGCTCGCCCGTCAAGCGCATTGGCCGCGACCGCTTTGTGCGCAATGTGTTGATTGCGGCTGGCAATGGCCGTGACCTCGGCGTGCTACCCGTGGTCGAGATGCTCATGGATGACGCGTCTCCGGTCGTCCGTGGTGCCGCGATCTGGGCGATGTCGCGGCTGTCGCGCGAGATATTTGCGCGTGAAAAGCAGGTGCGCTTTGCCAACGAACTGGACCCGTCGGTTCGTGCCGAATGGACGCTTACTTAGTCAGCGGCGTTGCAAGGCATCAATGCAGGATGCGCGATCCACCGCAGCGCCATCACTGCGCCGCGCGTCGACATAAGTCACGATTTCGGTCCGGCCCTTGCCGTCGGGATAGAGAAACACATCAAGGACGCAGGCTTTGCCAACAAATTGCAGCTTGCGGCCATGAACCTCAACCACATCAAGCCGCGGTTCGCCAAAAAGGCGTTTCAGCGTGCTAGCATCCTTGCCCATGACTGCGTCTAGGCCTTTTGGTCCCATGGCAGGGCGAACGGGAATGGGCGGCGCAGTGCGTTGTACGGGTGCTGGCTGGCGGGTTTGCGCGTGTGCAGCAGGCGCAGATACACAGCCTACAAAAATCAAAGCGAGTGCGCATGCGGTGATGGCGTGTTTCATATCGCTCTGCTTCCTGAATGGACGACGTGCACAGCCATCGCCGTAGCCAGCACGGGCACCAGCAAGTTGAAAAACGGGATCAGCATGCCAATCGTGCCAATGAAACCCACCAAGAGGCGCGGCAGTTTCTGGATGGTGCCTTGCGATGCGCCATGGCGCGCAATCAGCATATCTTCCAAATCTTTGCCCAAAAGGAGCGCGTTGAGGAGCATGAAGACAATCGCCGTGCCAACGCCCGTCACCAACAAAAGGATATACAGCGGCAAGGCAAGGAGGTTGTAACCCACCACCCGCGCTATTGATCGCACCGCCATATGCACGCCAGCGGCTAAGCCCGGACGTTTTCCAAACGCGGCTTTCTGGGGATAATATCGGTCTTCAACCGCATCGATGATATCGTCGGCAAAGATCCATGTGATTGCGACGGCAACCACCCGGAAAAGCAGAAACGCCGAAATCGGGATGATGGCCAGCGACAGGAAGGCCGACAGATATGCACCGTTTTGAATGTTGAGCCATTCAAAAAGCCAATCAAGCGCAAACCACATGCCGACGCCCAATAAAAGGAAGCTGGCAAAGGTGCACAAAACCACTTTGATGAGCAGCATTGCCACACGCCTGTCCGAAAGGCTTTGGAACGAAAGCTGGAGCGCTTGTATCATGTCGCGCTTCTAAAGCGCTTGCCCGAAATGTCCAACCCCAGTAGGGCGCGGCGAGCTTACATATAGGAAAATTCATGACTGAAAGCCGCTTCGACGTCCTCGCCATTGGCAATGCAATTGTTGATATCATTGCCAACACCGACGATGCTTTTATCGATAGCGAAGGCCTGACCAAAGGCAGCATGCAGCTGATTGATGAGGAACGTGCGCAGGCATTATATGCGCACATGGGTCCTGCCCGTGAAATCAGCGGTGGCTCTGCCGCAAATACCTTGGCCGGCCTTGCACGCCTTGGACATAAAACAGCATTTATCGGGCAAGTGGCCAATGATCAGCTTGGCCAAGTGTTCGCACATGACATTCGTGCGGGCGGTATCCATTTCGATGTTCCTGCCCGTGATGGCGCGCCTTCAACCGCACGTTGCTACATTCTCGTCACGCCCGATGCGCAGCGGACGATGAATACCTTTTTGGGCGCGTCGCAATTTCTGCCCGCCACGCTGATCGACAAGTCGCTGATCGAAAGCGCGGCGATATTGTATCTGGAAGGCTATTTGTGGGATCCTGAGGAACCACGTGCCGCGATGCGCACCGCCATTGATGTCGCGCGTGCCGCCGGTCGCAAGGTTGCGCTGACATTGTCCGACGCATTCGTCATTTCGCGTCATGGACCAGACTTTTTGGCCGAAATGGAGGCCGGTCGCATCGACATATTGTTTGCGAATGAAGTCGAAATTTGTGCGCTCAACAACAGCGATGATTTCGAAGCATCGGTCGCGGCCATCGCGGCGAAGGTTCCATTGTTGGTCTGCACACGCGGCGAACATGGCGCAATTGCTATCGAAAATGGCGTGCGGACCGAAGTTGGCGCAGAACCCGTCGCCCAATTGGTCGACACAACAGGTGCGGGTGACTTGTTCGCATCAGGAGTGTTTGCCGGGATAGCGCAGGGCCGCCCGATGGCCGAATGCCTTGTCATGGGCGCAGTGTGCGCTGCCGAAATTATTTCGCATTATGGCGCGCGGCCAGAAGCGGACATCGCAGCGCTTGTTGCCAAGCGTCTGGCTTAATCCTTTTTCTTGCGGAACAGCACCCGGTCTTCCGGGCCAAAGCCCCAGCGCCAGATAATCCAGCCATAAAGGCCAAGGACTGCAGGCACGCCGATTGCCAGTTCCACCCATTCCAGACGGGCAGGGACGCTGACGATGGCCATGCCGAGCACTGCTGCCGCGGCGACAGCAGTGAGCAATGCCCAACGCCACACGCGGATGGTCTGACCGAGCAAATGAGACAGTAATCGCGATTTGATGAGCGAGCCGATACCCAGCGATATCATCAGCCCGCAGGCAACGGCCGCCGCCTGATACAGGCCTACATATTCGGGCTTAACGGGGATATCATCGACCAGCATGATAAGGCCGACGCTCACCAAAGTTTGCACGGCCAACATCCCGATTGAAATCAGCAGGTTCCGGTGGCGGGCCATATATACCAAAGCAGATTCGCTGACGACCGCCGTGGCCGCCGCCACTTCCGCCGCCAGCAAAAAGGCAAGCGCCGCTGCTCCGCCGACAAATTCGGGACCCATTAATCCCATGACCGCTTCACCGGGGATACCAAGCGCCAGTGCAATTCCGGCCTGCGCCGCGATAATCCAGAAACCGACCTGGCCAACATGTTTGGCGATTTCGGCATAGTTGCGGGTTTGTAAATTGCGCGTGATGACCGGGCCTAATATCGGGTCAAAGCTGGTTTTAAGCTTCTGTGGCAGGCTCGCCACCTGTTGGGCGACATAATAGATACCGACCACTGCGGGCGATGCAAACAGGCCCAATATGGCAAGGTCCAGCCGCCTGCTGCCCCATTCTGCAGCGTCCGCTGCGGCCAATGGCAGGTTGCGTTGGGCAATCACCAAAGAACGCTTCACACTTGGCCGCCATCCCCACGCAAAGCCATAGCTGCGCCACAAAGGCCACAGTGCAAACAACAATGCAGCAGCCAGCGAAGCGACGTAGGACAGGATCAACCCATCACGCGCGGAATAGAAATAGAGCGCGCCTGCCGCGATGCTGATTGTCCACGGTTCAACGATGGCGCGCGCCCGCACGGTCGATGCAATATCGAATTTATAGGCCAAGGCGGACAAGGCAATGTCCGTTGCGACAATAGCAAAAATGGCGAGCGGTAGAAACCGGTCGAGCCCGTTAATGCCGCTGTTGGGAAACATCAGCTCGGGCAACATGATCAAAAATGCAGCGCCGAGCGCTGATGCCGCCATCGCCGCGAAAAGCGCATCCGCAATCATGTGGGAATGCGGGCGGTCATCCTTCGCAAGCAATTCCGCCAGCCCGCGGCGCAGGCCAAGTGAAGCCAGCTGCGCGGCAAATTCGATAATCAGGATGGCATAGGCAAAGCGGCCAAGCGCTTCAGGCCCATAAAGTCTGCCCGCGATGAACAAAAATGGTATGCGGGCGGCCAGCCGCAAAACGAAACCAAACACATTCGTCCGCCCACCCTTGGCGAGTGCCTGAATATCTTCTTCGTCGGTTCTGGCTGCAGTCAATGGATCGCCTCTTTTGGTACGCTAGCGGATTAGGTCCGCCGTTACCAGCTTTCGGACTTGAGCGGGCGGGCCAGCAATTCGGCCACGACGGCATCGACGGTCGCTGATCCTGACAACAGAGCGCATACCGCGCTCACGATGGGCATTTCGACATCAAGCGACGCTGCCGACTGTAGTAAGACCGGCGCGGTATATGCGCCTTCGGCTACCGTCTTGCGGTCTGCCAGCAGGCTGTCGGATGATTGCCCTTGTCCAAGGCCACGGCCCAACGAAAAGTTACGCGAATTTTCCGAGCTACACGTCAAAACCAGATCGCCCAATCCGGACAAGCCCGCCAGCGTCTCCGCTTTTGCACCGCGCGCAAGGCCGTATCGCTGCATCTCGGCAAAGCCGCGCGCAATCAATGCCGCACGCGCGTTGAGACCAAGGCCGGCGCCGTCGACGACACCACATGCAATTGCGAGCACGTTTTTGACAGCGCCGCCAATTTCCGCGCCGACAACATCATCAGACCAATAGGGACGGAACGACGGTGTGGCGATGCGGCGCATCAATTCGGAACCCAGCGCCTGATCGGCGGTAGCGAGCGTAACCGCTGTAGGCTTTCCGGCAGCAACCTCATGCGCAAATGTAGGCCCGGACAGCACGGCAATCGGATTGCCCGGGCGCGTTGTGGCGGCGACATCGGACACCAGCATTTGGGTATCCGCCTCAATGCCTTTGGCGCACAGGATCAGCGGGGCCTGTGTATCCGGCAGCGCCGACAGCGTGGCGCGCACATGCTGGGCCGGGGTCACGATGAGCAAATTTTCACAGGCGATCATGCGCGCGAGGTCAGCTGTCGCCTCAATTTTTGGCGACAATGATGTGCCCGGCAAAAACAGGCTGTTTTCGTGCAGGTTGTTTATGCTCTGCACGGCCTCTTCTTCGCGGGCCCAGATGAGCACACGATCGTGGATTTGCGCCATGACCGCGGCCAGCGCGGTGCCCCATGCGCCGCCGCCAATGATACCAACCGGATAGGGCATTTGGCTCATGCTTTCACGCCCGCGCCGCGTGCGGGTGCTGCGTTGGGATCCAGCGGCCAGCGCGGCCGCGCCACAAAATCAAGGCCATCGGTCAGGCCCATCGCAAATCTTTCCGCACCAGCCCATGCGATCATCACGCCATTGTCGGTGCACAGCCACAATGGCGGCGCGACAAAACGCATGCCGCGGCTTGCGGCAAGCTGCTCGAGCATATTGCGAATGGGCACATTTGCCGCGACGCCGCCCGCGACAACCAACGCAGCCGGCGCATCAATACGATCCAGCGTATAGCGTATCCGGTCGTACAGGCAGTCGATAACGGCTTGCTGAAAAGATGCGGCAATATCCTCGACTTTATACTGGCCAGTCTCATGCGCGCGCAGCACGGCGCTTTTCAGGCCAGCAAAGGAAAAATGCGGTTCATCAGCGCCTTTTAACGGGCGGGGTAGCGACACATTTTTCGCGTTGCCTAACGCTGCTGCGCGTTCGACGGCTGGCCCACCGGGAAAGCCCAGGCCCAAAATCTTCGCCGTTTTGTCGAAAGCTTCGCCCACCGCATCGTCGATGGTGGTGGCCAGCCGGTTATAGTCGCCGACGTTATTGACCCGCAGCAACTGACAATGGCCGCCAGACACCAGCAGAAGCAGATAGGGAAATGAAAGATCTGCATCGACCAGCCGCGGCGAAAGCGCGTGACCTTCAAGATGGTTGACGGCGATCAGCGGCTTTCCAGACGCCATGGCAAGCGCCTTTGCCGTTACAAGTCCAACCATGACACCGCCAATAAGGCCCGGGCCAGCGGTTGCGGCAATGGCATCGACATCATGTAATGTCATGCCTGCGTCGGCAAGTGCGGTTTCCACCAAGGGGGTCATCAACTCGGCATGCGCGCGCGCGGCGATTTCGGGAACGACGCCACCGAATGCGCGGTGATGATCTTCCTGACCAGCCAAGGCATGGCTCAAAATCGTCCGGTCGGAACGCACAATTGCCGCTGCGGTTTCGTCGCAACTGGATTCAAGACCAAGGATGATTGCCATTGCGCTTTCCCATAGGTGGACGTGGCGCTATGAACAAGTCGCATGACAATGATAACGTTTTCCTCCGACCGTCCGTTACGCATCGGTACACGCCGGTCTCCGCTCGCTTTGGCGCAGGCGGAGATGACCATGGCTGCCATCAAAGCGGCGCATAATCTGCCCGATGATGCCGTCGTCTTGGTCCCGATGCTCGCCACAGGTGACAAGATTCAGGACCGGCCGCTTGCCGAAATCGGTGGCAAGGCGCTGTGGACCAAAGAGTTGGAACGTGCGCTGATCGACGACCAGATTGATATTGCGGTGCATTCGATGAAAGATGTCGAAACGTTCCGTGCAGACACTTTTGACATCGCCGCCATGCTGCCGCGTGCGGACGTGCGCGACCGATTGATTGGTGCAGCGTCGTTGGACGATCTGAAGCATGGTGCGCGGGTAGGAACATCCAGCCCACGGCGGGCGGCGCAGTTACAACGTGCCCGGCCTGATTTGCGGATCGTCCCCTTGCGCGGCAATGTCGCAACCCGTTTGGCGCATATTGAAAATGGTGATGCGGATGCGACACTTTTGGCTGCGGCCGGGTTGGACCGGTTGGGCATGGCCAATGTCGGCGCGCCATTACCGCTGAACCAGTTTTTGCCGGCGGCATCGCAAGGCGCGGTGGGTATTGACCGGTTGACCAGTCGCAGCGAGCTCGTCCCGTTTTTGGCGGCGATTAACGATGTGGACACCTTTGTTGCCGTGCATGCGGAGCGTGCCTTGCTTGAGGCATTGAGCGGCAATTGCCACTCCCCCATTGCCGCATTGGCGCAGGTCGAAGGTTCCGAGATACGCTTAAAAGGTGAAGTTTTCACCGCAGATGGGCGGGAAATGCACGCGGGCGAAATCGTCTATGAAGCTTCAAGTGATGGCCCGGCACAATTGGCAGATCGATTGCTAGCAAATGCCAGCGATGAACTGCGGAGCATGTTCGCTTCGTGAAGGTGCTGATTATCCGGCCGCAACCTGGTGCGGATGCCACCGCCCGCCGCTTTGCAGCCGCAGGATATGCGCCAGTGCTTATGCCATTGTTCGCCATTGAACATCTGCCGCCGCCATCGGTGCCAGTTGACGGATATGATGCCATTTTGTTGACCAGCGGCAATGCTGCGCGCGCCGCAATTGGATTTTTGGCAAGCGCGCGCGACACTCCGATCTATGCGGTCGGTAGCGCGACCTCCAGCGCGTTGACCAATTTGTCTTTGCCAGTCGCTGCGACCGGATCAAGCGGCGTGGAAGCGCTTGTCGGCGTTGCTGCCGCAGACGGCCATAAAAAGCTCTTATGGCTTGCAGGAGAAGACCACAGCGCTGTTCCGCAGATTGCTGGCGTCCATATCGATATCGCTATCGTGTACCGCAGCGCGGTGCGGGAAACGCCAGCGGACTTCGCCGCGCAGGTTGCAGTATGCGATGCAGTCATCCTGCATTCGTCACGCGCGGCGGCGCACTTTGCCGGTCTGTGCGATGCGGGCGGCCTGTCGCGGAGCAAAATCACGCTCGCGACCTTTTCGAACGCCATCGCAGCAAGCGCTGGCGACGGCTGGGCACAGATAATTGTCGCCACCTCACCAAATGACGCCGCGTTAATGGACGCAATAGGACAGCATTTTACACGGATAGATTGCGCCAAGATGCCGAATGCCGCTATTGAAGGAGCAACATGACCGATTTTCAAACAGCGACCGCGACATCACGCCGTGGATTCACATTCAAGCACATCATGCTGCTCATTTTGGTTGCCTTTGTGGGCGGCGCTATTGTCGCTTATGTGATCGCCGACAAATATGGTTTTCTCACACCATCTGATGTCCCCGTGGCGGCCGAGTCATCCACTGGGGCAGCGGGCAATGTGGCCACCACCGATGCTAATGCTATCGCACAGCCGGTTACGGACCAAATGGTTCCAACTTTCCCATCGCCCAATATGCTCTCGCCCGAAGCCGCGCGCGCGGATGGGCTGCTGCTCATTTACGCGGTGCGCCGTGCGATAGATAAGGGTGCGCCGCTGGGCGCTCTTGCCGAACAGTTGCGCCTGCGTTTTGGCGCGACCCAGCCGCAATCCGTTGCCGCGGTGTTATCGGCTGGGCAAGCGCCGGTCACAATTGATGCCCTGAAAACCGAATTGCGCGGACTTGCGCCGGTGCTTTTGACGGGCAATCGAGACGACAGCACATGGGCGACCGTGAAGCGGGAATTGTCGGAACTGTTCGTGCTGCGCAAAGAAAACGGACCGTCACTCGCGCCGAATGAACGGCTGATCCGCGCCGAAGCGCTGGTCGATGCAGGCAAGCTTGATCTTGCTGCGGAGGAAGTTGCGGCTTTGCCCGGCGCATCCATCGCGCAATCATGGATGGCACGGGCCAAACGCTTCAGCGATGCGCGTAAAGCGCTCGACCGGCTTGAGCAGGTCGCCATCCTGCAACCCGTAGCGGTTCCCGTCATCGTCGCGCCTCCGGTTGAGACCGGACCGTCCGACGTTCCCGTTCCAACCCCCTGAGTTGCGGGTCGGCAGTTTTAAGAAAAACCGTTTTTATCGGATGGCGGATGAAACGGCTTAATTGCCTTTCCGCCGTATCGGGACCGGAATGTTGCAAATGTCTGCGCCGCCAGCAGG
>JACCDN011114777.1_pt1 | contig 47939 bp, 58 predicted proteins | sample 7441691 | NCBI WGS metagenome assembly JACCDN01 (sample SAMN15323439, study PRJNA562643) | freshwater metagenome | isolation source: river surface water | place: USA:Blue River Watershed | collected 2017-08-16 | reverse complement strand
GCAGGTCCTGTGAACATCAAGGTGGTGGATCCGCTCAACTTGGCTAATGGTTACTTTGAGTGCAAATTCAGAGATTATACAGCGCCAAACATTGGCAACGGTGCCGATACCGCTAGCTGGGTCATATACCGCTACGCCAACAAAGGCGACGCCACACCTATAGATTCTGTGAGTTCAGAGCGCACAATTGCCTCCAACAATGAGCAGATCATTCCGCAATGGGGTGTTTCGGTACAAATCTTCCAAACTAAATACTACCTCGCAGGAAAATACACCAACATGATTGACGCGAGTATGGAGTTTGAAGATTCATCGAAGCGTTGGCTTACAGGAGTCAAAGACAACGATGCGTTTTTCCCAACCAATTGGATCCGCTCCGGAGAATTCAAAACCCACACAGATACCGAAGATGATTTATATAATTGTGACCCTTCTGGCCCGGTTTATCTAGATCCGTGTTACTATGAAGATGAACTCGGTGCAGATCCAACGCAAGCCTATGAACGCGTTTTGGATGGTATTGTTGCACCACATCGCGTGGTAGGCCACCAAGGAGATTATATGCCCATGGCGTATTGTGGCACGTATAATCCTTCGAGTAAACTCAATGCCGCTATTTCATTTTTGCCAAGTGTCAATATCGTCTTAACCGATGACAAAAGCCTCTGGACACGTTGTCCAATCGTCGAATTAGGTCGAAATACGGGACTCAATCTGGGAGCTGCACCACCAGGTGCCTTGCGCAAGAGCCCAAGCGTTGACAAAAATGGCAATCCCGACGGAACAGGAACAGGTATGGGTTGGTTCCCAGGCTATGCTGTTGATATCGAATCTGGTGCACGCTTGTATATGGCCTTCGGAGAAAACTCCTTCCTTGGTGGTGAAAACGGCGCTGACATGATTTGGAACCCAACTGATCGTTTAGTGAGCAATGTAGGCACTCCACTCATGGGTGGTATGCATCCGGTATATGTTTTTAGCTATAATCAAAAAACAACTAACGGCTTTAATTTTGGTTTTGACTTCCCGGCTTATGTTCCTGCAGTTGCGGAACACAACAGTAGCAATTTTGCCTACATCAAATACCTTGAAATCGAAGCAGGTAGCTACGCTGCCAAGCGGGAGCTTTACGGTTCTTTATCGTGGGTTGCCTTCCCTTTGCTTGCGCCTAATCAGACTTTGTTGTCTACAGACGTCACCATCCGCTTGCGCATCAACAAAGAATACAAAAACTTTATAGGCTCTGGCGAAAACGCAGGCAAACCCATGTATGGTTGGTCTATGGAAGACATCGCTACGAAAGTTGGTTCGCAAGATATGCTCAAAGAAGCATTGGCGCTGATCAATGTGGTACCAAACCCATACTGCGCTTTCTCTGAGTACGAGCGCAATAAACTTGACAACCGCATCAAGATTACCAACCTACCAGAACAGTGTCAGATCAGGATCTATACTGCCAATGGCAAGCTTGTGCGTAACATCAAAAAAGACAGTCCGCTCACCTTCCAAGATTGGGACCTCACCAACCATGCCGGTATTCCAGTTGCAGGTGGTATTTACCTTATCCACGTGGAGGTACCGAATGTTGGTGAAAGGGTCTTGAAGGCTTTCATCGCCATGCGAATGGTCGATTTGCAGAATATTTAACGAACCCTTAACAAGTGTGGGGTTTTAATCTTTCTAATTTCGAACCTAAAACAATCGTTATGTCTAAAAACCTTCTTATTCAGGGCTTGCTCATCCTACTTTCAAGCACCGGATTTGCGCAAGTTTATACCCTTCCAAATTTACCTTTTGAATTTGCTGCCTATGAACCAGCAGTTGATGCGCAAACCATGCAAATTCACCACGACAAGCACCATGCTGCGTACGTAACAAACCTCAACAAAGCAATCACCGGAACAGCCATGGAGAAGATCAGCATGAACGACCTGCTCATGTATGCAAGTTTTCGCTCGGCGACGGTGCGCAACAACGCCGGTGGCCACTACAACCATAGTTTGTTTTGGGATATCCTTGCACCTAAAGCCAGTCAGCGACCTATTTCCAAAGAACTTCAATTGGCAATTGAGTCAAAGTATACCTCTATAGACTCTTTAATTGCCACTATAAACAAGGCTGCGAGTACGCGTTTTGGAAGTGGTTGGGCTTGGTTGGTTGTTACACCTGAAGGAAAACTTGCGGTTTTCAGTACTGCTAATCAAGATAATCCGATTATGGATGTGAGCAGCGAACGCGGTATTCCTATTCTAGGGATCGACGTCTGGGAACATGCCTACTACCTCAAATACCAAAATAAAAGAGCCGATTACCTCAACAATATTTGGGCCTTGATCAATTGGGGTGCGGTATCAGACAAATATGCAGCGGCACTCAACGACCCTTTGCTCAAAGAAATCGAGAAAGATAATTGGCTGGCCATCAAAGATTTTCATAAAGTCATGGCCCAAACTTTTCATCCGGCTGAAGAAAAAAACTTTGCGCCTTTAAAAAGCCGCAGCGGCGAACTTTATGCCAAGGCCATCTTGCTCAAAAACTCGACTCCGCCAGTTTCTGCCAACAACGCAGGTATTCAAGATGCCCTTACTAGACTTGAAAAGCAGTGTTTAGACATCCATCAATTGGTACAAAAACCAGCCAAAGATGAGGAGAAGAAAAACGCGCAACTTTTTGAAATGATTACCAAAGCCCACGATATCTTTCATGAGGTAGAAGGCCTTTGCCACGACTAATTGCCGCAGAACTTAACCTTGCGTTAAAACCTTTGCAACGCATTTGCGTATCTTTGTCAAAAAAGAACCGGTGCGTTTTGAGTTAACCAAAGAATTTATTGCCGAACTGCGTCAAAAAATTGTCGCAGAAGACCGCCTTTGGATCCAAGAACAAGTCTTGGAGCTCCACTACGCCGAGGTTGCCGAAATTCTCGACAAACTTACCAACGACGAAGCCAAGTTCATCTACTTTATGGTAGATGAAGATACCCAGGCCGACATCTTAATGGAGCTTGAAGAAGAAGTCCGCGACCGTTTCTTGGCCTCGCTTTCCAGTAAAGAGATGGCCGATCAGCTCGAAAACCTCGACTCCGACGACGCCGCCGACATCTTAGGAGACCTCCCCGACGAAAAAATTCAGGAGGTCATCTCCCAAATGGAAGACGACGAAGCTGCCGAAGATATCGTTGACCTCCTCAATTACGACGACGATACCGCAGGTGGGCTCATGCAAAAAGAGTTCTTCCAGGCCAACGTAGAATGGCCGGTCAACCGTGCTATTATTGAGCTGCGCAAACAAGCCGAAGATGTCGAGAAAGTATACAACATCTTTGTAGTCGATGACGACGACCACCTACTTGGGGTGCTGTCACTCAAAAGATTGCTTTTTGCCAACGCGCGCACCAAAATCGAGAACATTTACCAAAGCAAGAAAATCATTTCGGTCAAGGCCAGTGATTCGGCAGAATTGGTCTCGAAAGTTATGGAAAAATACGACCTCGTTTCGGTGCCAGTTGTGGACTACCAAAATAAATTAGTGGGACGCATTACCCTAGACGACGTCGTGGATTACATAAAAGAAGAGGCCGACAAAGACTTCCAGATGGCAACGGGTATCTCTGATAAGGTAGATTCCGATGCGGCAATTTGGAAGGTAGGTTTTTCGCGCTTACCTTGGCTGATCATCGCTATGTTTGGCGGCACAATCGGCGCAAAAGTCATCTCGAATTTTGAAGCAAGCATTACGGCTATCCCAGCTATGGCCTTCTTTATTCCACTCATTACCGCAATGGGAGGCAACGTGGGCGTGCAATCTTCGGCAATTGTAGTTCAATCCTTAGCCAGAGGAGACAAAGACCTCGGTCGTATTCTCCCTAAACTGATCCGAGAAGGCAGTGTAGGCCTCATGAACGGGCTCATCTTATCGAGTTTGGTTTTTTTGGTGGCCACTGTTTTTGTTGACGTTCATTTAGGGATAGTGGTGAGTTTATCGCTATTCACGGTCATTTTATTTGCCGCTATTTTTGGCACACTCTTCCCGATGATCCTCAATCGGTATAAAATTGACCCTGCACTCGCAATTGGCCCCTTTGTCACCACGCTCAACGACGTCATCGGCATCTTCATTTATTTCTCGATTGGTTTGTTGTTGATGTGATGCAGATAAAACAACTTGGCCTCAAAGAAAATTGGCAACAGTTTAGTTTACTTGTCCTCGTCAACGCCTTCGTCGGTGGCATGGTTGGCATGGAGCGCAGTATTTTGCCACAACTGGCAGAGGAAGAATTTCACTTAGCAGCCAAGACAGCCATTCTTTCGTTTATTGTTGTTTTTGGCATTACAAAAGCGCTCACCAACTATTTTGCAGGAACCTTAGCCAACCGCTGGGGACGCAAAAAGCTACTGATCTTGGGCTGGATCTTTGCCCTACCCGTTCCTTTTTTACTGATTTACGCACCAAATTGGTCCTGGATTATCTTTGCCAATGTGTTCTTAGGAATCAACCAAGGCATGGCCTGGAGCAGTACGGTGGTCATGAAAATCGATTTAGTGGGCGCAAAAAACCGAGGCTTTGCCATGGGTATCAATGAGGCTGCGGGCTATTTATCGGTTGGTGCAGTAGCCTTTTTAAGCGCGAGTATTGCCAATGTATACGGCGTACGACCTTATCCCTTTTATATTGGTATCGCACTCGCTATTTTTGGACTTTTGTCAAGTATTTTTCTGATCAAAGATACACGCGGATTTGTTCAACTCGAAAGTGAAAACAGCAGTGTTCCTTTACTTTCAAATGTTTTCAAAGAAACAACATGGAAAAATCCCAATTTAGGTAGTATAAGTCAAGGCGGCTTGGTCAACAACCTCAACGACGGCATGATCTGGGGCTTGTTCCCCATCTTACTCCTGAGCAAAGGATTTACTGTGGCTGAGCTCGCCCAAATTATTGCCATTTACCCAAGCGTTTGGGGCCTTAGCCAATTATTTACGGGGAAACTCGCAGATAAATTCCCTAAAAAATTACTTTTATTTTGGGGAATGTTATTACAAGGCCTCGCCATTCTTGGTTTCATTTGGGCACAAACCTTCTTTGCTTTCGCAAGTCTTAGTGTTGTGCTCGGGCTCGGCACAGCTGTGGTTTACCCCACTTTTTTAGCTGCCATCGCAGACAACACCCACCCGAGCCAGCGCGCCCAAAGTATAGGCGTGTATCGCCTTTGGCGAGACCTCGGCTACGCTGTGGGCGCCCTACTCACCGGCATACTCGCCGACCTCTGGACCACCAATACCGCAATTTTTGCCATCGGGGGCCTCACCATCCTTTCGGGACTCGTGATCCAATTGCGCATGCGCCCGGTTTCCTAGAATCAAAAAAGCTTCGTATCTTTGCACTCCACTAAAAACCTGGAGAGGTGTCCGAGTGGTTGAAGGAGCACGCCTGGAAAGTGTGTATAGGCCTAAAGCTTATCGAGGGTTCGAATCCCTCTCTCTCCGCAAAACAATTGAAAAGCTAGCCGTCAGGCTGGCTTTTTTGTTTTACAGGCGTCAAAAGCTTGCTTTTGAAAGCAATGTGAAACAAAAAAGCCAAAGTTGCGCAGCAACTGGCTTTTCAATTGTTTTGCCCCTCCCCTCAAGGGTTCACGAGCGATAGCGAGTAATCCGTTTCAAAGGAGAGCACTCAAAAATTCCTACTCACGCCCAAAAACAATGTATTGGTCCATCTTGCCTCAATGGGCGTGTTATTGATCAAGAAAGTGTAGCGATAGCCGCCTTCAATTAGAAAATGTTTGGTTTTGTAGCTGGCGCCTAATCCAAGAATTGCCGTGTGATACGTTTGTCTTAATTGTTCAACTTCTGTCCAAGTATAATAGCTACCATAAACGTAGTTGGCAGTTGCGACCATATTCCACTTTTTTTCGGGAGCAAACATGTAAAACCTGAAAAATGGACCCACCCATCTGGAGAGGCGGATATTTGGCAGCGCCAAAGAATCTTTGGCGAAAATAGTCTGAAAATCGGTGTTGTACTCTAAACCAAATGCCATTTTTTCATTCAAATGCACGCCGATTCTCGGACCAATTTTCATGGCTCCACCACCTTGCTCTGCTCCTCCGGCAATAAGTGCACCGAAATTCATTCCTAAATGCAAGCCATACCGCTTACTCGTATCTAAACTTTCTTGTTGGCAAATTCCCAAAAGCGAGCCAAAGCAAAAACTAATACAAACTAAAATATTCATTTTCATAGCAAAGCAAACGTGCAAATCTCCATTTTATTGGAACCCTTTTGGAGATTTGATCTATTATTTAGCTCTTCAACTATATATTCATGCAAAGCAAAAAATTCATATATTTAACTCATGCAAAACCTACTCATCATCCTTTCCGTCCTCGCCATTTTTCCCTTGGCACTATTTGCTAAAAAGCAACCAAACAATAGATATATCAAGATAGGATATATGGCAGTTGTGCTGATTTCGATGGGTTATCTATCCTTTGACTATCTGCAAAACCCCAAAGAATCTTCTGCTTTTACCTTGATATTATTACTTGTTTTGGTTTCAACCAACAAGCTTTTTAATCCTAAGGCTTCGAGGTAATTCCTACACCACCTCCGTATTCCCCTTCCCACCCAAAAACGGCTTACCTTTCAAGGCCTGAATGAGTGTTGACAGCGCCAACAGGCCATAGATGATGGCCATCAAAATGGTCAGTTTGGTATTCTTTAAAACATAAAATGAAAGCACGGGCAGAACCTGCAGCGCATGCATGCCGATGAAATGCGAGACGCGCAAGTCGCCGACGGTTTTGCTCCAACCAATGATGAATAAGTTGGAGTTGTCGTTGTGGGCGCCGACGCTATGGTTGAGGGTGGAACCCATGGCGAATCCTTCGAAGGAAAAGATGACGAAAATGAGGATAGACAAGCGAATGGCCCACAAATAATAAGTTGGTAGCGCTGGAAAATCGTTGCTGAAAAATTGATATCCAACATAGGCGGTGTAGAGCGTTGCAGCAGAAGCAGCCATGGCCATCATGGAATAAAGTGCCGCATAAACTGGTGTGCTCATGTTGTAATGCGAGAGTTGGCCCCTACCCGCTTGAAGCGCAATATAGGCGATTTCAAAACCGAGCAATACAATAATTGACCAATTGAAAAGATTGACATTGAAATTGGGCAAGTAATAGCAATACCAGCCCATGGCCCAGGCAAAAGTTAAGGTAGAAAAAGCGAATTTGAAAGGCTTGTACCACGCACTTACGCCGTAAACCTGTGTGGAGGAAGTTTTGGCTAAAATCAAAAAGAGAATGGAAAGTACGAGGCAAGCCAAGCCGAAATAAAACATGGTTTCATTGCGGTATTTGAGTTGTTGAAGGAAATGAATCATTTGAAATATCTTTTGTTTAATTGATGACACAACCACGCCGAACCGCTGCCGATGAGTGCGCCGACGAGTACGTCACTCGGGTAATGGACACCTAAATGCATGCGCGAGTAACCTGAAGCACTTGCCCAAATGAAACTGGGTGCAATGACATACCATTTGGGGAAAGCCAGGCTCAAAGAGGTAGCGGTGGCAAAAGCCTCGGAAGTGTGCCCAGAAGGAAAGGAGGGGCTGCCCGCGCCGGTGAGTTGTTGAATGTCGGGGTAAGTGACGAAGGGGCGGTCTCTATCAATTGTAAACTTTAAGGTTGTCGTTAAAACTGCAGAGGTAAGAAGCGTGGCACCTATATAATATCCTTTATTTTTCAGCACTTGATCCTTTTGAATGAACCCAATAGAGGTGATGACTAGCGGCGCACCGAGCCCAATTGGCGACACGGAATTGGTGATCAATTTAAAGGCCGGGTCTAGGGCTGTGTTGCGCTCAATATTGATTTTTCTGAGTAGGTCAATATCCAGGTTTTGGGCCAACAAATTTGAACCCAGTTGCAAAAAAAGTAGGAAAATGAGCAAACGACGCATGGCAATTTATTTATCCAATTTTCTAATATCCTTCACATAAATGATGTCGCTCTGATAGCCTTCTGAACAAACGCGAATCATGGCGTTGGCAACTTGGCGCATGGTGCTGATGACATTCGGGAAAAATAATTTGAGAAACGGCGACATCCAACCCAGATAGTTGTAGTATTTCAAGACATATTGTTGACCAACTGCCGGAATCATCATGCCAATTCGGAAGCCAAATGCTTGTTTGAAGGGTAATTTGAGCAGATCGTTTTCGACTTTTCCTTTGATTCTGGCCCAATGCAAGCGACCTTTTTCGCTGCGGTCTGTACCACCGCCGCTCACGTACACAAAAGAAAGCTGAGGCTGCTTGCCAATAGCCTTTGCAAAAGCCATTGTAGTGTCATAAGTAAGCTTTTCGTAAAGTGGTTTTTCCATCCCGACTGAACTCACACCTGCACAGAAAAAACAGGCATCAAAACCTTGAAGTTTGGCATCGTTTTCTGGAAGATCGAGAAATTCAGCAACGATGTATTCGCTTAATTTGGGGTGTGCCTTTCCGCTTGGTTTTCGACTCACGCTTAAAATTTCTTGAACGCGTGGGTCGTTGAGACATTCGATTAAAATTCCTTCGCCGATCATGCCGGTGGCGCCTGTTAAAATGATTTTCATTATTGATAATTTAAATTTGGAAATAAGCTGTACATATGATCCGTATCTACCTCATCGCCAAATTGATAGCGATGTTTAAGCAAGGCTTCTTTTTGGAAGCCAAACTTTTCCATTAGGCGATTAGAGGGCACATTGTCCGTAGCTACAAAGGCTTCGATGCGATGCAAGTCCATTTCGTTTTTTCCGTAGGCAAGAATGGGTTCTAACGCTTCAGACATATAGCCTTTGCGTTTGAATTTGTCCTGCTTTAAACTGTAAAAAAGCTCGGCGCGGTGGTGCTGTTTGGCCCAAGAATGGTAGCCCGCCCAACCCAAAACTTCCTGCGTTTCTTTCAAGACTAATTGAAAAAATTGAATGGTGAGGTTGTAGGTAGAAAACCCACCTTTGTAACGGCTGCATTCGAGTTCGTATTCCTCCTCGTTTTGATGACCAAAAATTTGCATGATTTCTTGCTTCGAAGCATGTGCAAAAATCTCATCATATGCCTTTTGATCAAATGGGATCAAGCGCAATCTATCCGTCGAAATGAGCGTACTTTGATTTGGGAAAATGAGCTTGTTTTTCTTCCTAGATGGGCGTTTTTGAAGGTCGCCATTGCAATTGGGACAAACGAGTTTCAAGCGCTCATTTGCGCATGCCGCACAATACGTGCATTCATAAGAGCAGATAAAGGCATCGGAAGAATATTTGGTTAATATTTTTGCACATAATTCGCAGGATTCTTTGAGGTGTAGCATGGGTCAAATTTACTATCTTTGTTCTTATGCGCAATCTCATCGCTTTTTTGCAACGTTTCCGGATCTTCTTGGTCTTTGCTGTGCTGCAAATTCTGGCGCTCAGTTGGTATGTCACTTACTTGAGTTTTCCGCGCAATCAATTCCTGACTACCAACAACAATATAGCAATTCAAATCCTTGTATGGGAACACGACCTCACCAAGCACTTTAACCTGAGTAAAAACAATACCCAATTGCAATGGGAAAATACCTATTGGCGCAAAAGACAGCCCCAATTTATGTATCAATTGTCTCGCTCTAAAGTCAAAATAAACGATACTATTTTTGAGCAACAATACACCTACATTCCGGCAGAAGTAATTAACTCAAGTGTAGATCGCCGCAATAACTATTTTACACTCAACGTTGGAAGTGCTCAAGGAATCAAGCGCGGAATGGGTGTTTTTTGTCACGAAGGTGTGGTGGGCGTGATCCATTATGCCAGTAAGCACTACAGTTTGGTTAAAACGGTACTGACCGAAGACATCAATATCGACGTCGACATCCACACGAAAAAATCTGATTTGCCAGGCTTTATCAAGTGGGATGGTCGAAATGCGCGCTATGGAACCATTACCGGTATCAACAACGATTTGCGCATCAAAAAATGGTCTAAAGTCGTGACTCGCGGGGGCTCTGGCATCTTCCCGAAAGGTATTCCAGTCGGAAAGGTCAGTCATACAGAACCCATTGAAGGGCAAGCACTCTGGAAAGTAGACATCCTTTTTGCAGCCGATTACCGAACCTTACAACGCGTGTACGTCATTAAAAATCTACACTTAGCTGAGCAAACTGCGCTAGAAGCCCGAATTCCTGAAGACGACGAATAACATGAATATCGTTTACAAACATATCATCCGTTTTGTGGTCTTTGCTTTTTTGCAGGCATTGGTCTTCAATCAACTCAACATTGGTTTCGGCATTCACCTCATGATCCAGCCGTTATTCATCATGCTACTGCCTTTTGAACTGACTGTAATCCCAATGATGGGCATCGCCTTTTTAATGGGTTTAGTGATCGATATTTTCTCCAATACGTATGGCCTCAATACCTCAGCATTGGTCTTGATGGCGTATCTGCGCCCAATTGTCTTTAAAATTTACGGACCGCGCGAAGGCTATGATCCACTCAAAGAACCAACCTCCCAAGACATGGGTAGCAATTGGTTTGCTCTTGTTTATGGCTTGCTACTTGGGCTACACACCTTTTGGTTCTTTTTACTCGAAATTTTCGAATTGGGCCGTTTCGGTTTTATCTTGCAAAAGACCTTATTCAGCGGCGTGCTTTCATTCTTATTGGCACTGCTCATCCAAAGTTTCATTTTGAATAGCAAACAGAAAAAATGAACCTAGACGCGCGCCGAAATGTCATCATCAGTTTTTTTATCTTGGTAATTGGCATTTACCTGTTCAAGCTGTTCTACATGCAAGTCATAGACGACACCTGGACACTCCGCGCCCAAGAAATCGCCGAAAAACGCAAAGAAATCTTTCCGCCTAGAGGCGTCATCTTTGACCGCAACGGCAAAAAAATCGTAACCAACCAAACCTACTACAACCTCATGATGGTAGAAGACAGCATCGTCGATCTCGATACAGCTGCTTTTGCCAAACTCATTGGCTGGACGCGCCAAGAAGTCCGCAATCGCTTCAAAGAAATTGTAGACGGCGAGGGTTCTTATTACAACAAAATCTCGCGCAAGCGCACACCCAACTATCAGAAAATCAGAGCCTACCCCTTCTTGAAAGAACTCACGCTAGAAGAAATGTCCAAGATTGCACCGCATTTGGCGAATTTCCCAGGCTTTTACGAAGAAGCGACTAGTGCGCGCAACTACCCCTACAAAAGTGCGGCAAATATTTTAGGTTATTTGTCAGAAGTATACCGTGAAGAAATCGATGAAGACCGCTTCTATAAACCTGGCAATAACATCGGCCGTGCAGGAATAGAACGCTTTTACGAAAAAGAACTGCGCGGCATCAAAGGCATCAAGTACATCGTAACCTCTGCGCTCAACAACGCCATTGAATCTTATGCCGATGGCAAATACGATACTACTGCGCGCCAAGCTGCGCCCTTGAAAATGGGAATGGATGTAGTGTTGCAAACCTATGGTGAAGAACTCATGCAAAATAAAAAGGGCTGTATTGTCGCCATCGAGCCAGCTTCTGGCGAAATCCTGAGCATGGTATCGGCACCATCTTACGACCCCAACTTGTTGGTTGGCAAGCGCAACATTAGCGCCAACTACCCCAAATTAGCACGCGATCCCAACCTACCCCTTTTTCCGCGGCCTTTGCAAGCAGAATATCCGCCTGGTTCGATCTTCAAGTTGGTACAGAGTTTAATTGGCATGCAAGAGGGCGTCATCAATGCCAATACAGGCTTCCCCTGCGACAAAAGCCTCGTGGGCTGCCACAACCACCCTTCTGCGCGCAACATTGCCGAAGCAATTCAATATTCGTGTAACCCTTACTACTACATGGCCGTGCGCCGCATTATCCAGCAAGGTGTCAAGAAAAATAACTTTGCCGATGCCGAATATGGACTCAACAAATGGTACAAGTACATCCGTAGTTTTGGGTTGGGTGAAGTTTTCGATACCGACGTCAGTGGCCAAAGACCGGGCCTGATTCCAAACCCCGCCTTCTACGACAAATGGTATGGCCACCATACTTGGGCTTTTTCTACCATTCGTTCCATCTCTATCGGACAAGGTGAAGTCAAGCTCACACCACTACAAATGGCCAACATCGTAGCAATTATTGCCAATAAAGGTTGGTACTACACTCCTCATTTTGTGCGCGCCATTGGCAGCCATGGATCTTTGCCACAATTCCGAAAAAAACGCTGGACCATGATCAATTACCGCCACTTTGATGCGGTCATAGAAGGCATGCGCAGGGTAGTCAATGAAGATGGTGGTACGGGAAAACAAGCCCGAATGGATAACATCATTGTCTGTGGAAAAACAGGAACGGTGCAAAACCCACATGGCGAAGACCACTCCGTGTTTTTCGCTTTTGCGCCAATGAAAAACCCAAAAATTGCCATTGCCGTGTTCGTCGAAAATGCGGGTTGGGGAGGTTCTTGGGCAGCACCTATTGCCCAACTCATGATCGAAAAATACCTGAAGCGTAAAATCTCGGACAAAGACAAAGAGAAACGCATGAAAGAAGCTCAGATTGCCTTTATAAACGCCGACTAATGCGCAAACAAGAAAGCCTTACCGAACACCTCGACTGGCCGCTTTTCGGCGCTTTGCTCACGATGCTTTTGATGGGTTTGGCCACCGTGTATTCTGTTGCCTACAACGAAGAAGCCCCATCTGTATTTGACTTTTCTGAGAAATATGGACGTCAATTGTTTTGGATCCTCTTTTCGCTATTCCTAGGCTTGCTTGTCTTTCTTATTGACTCCGATATCTACCGCAAGCTCGCCATACCAATATATGCATCTACACTTGTACTGCTTGTTGTGGTGCTCTTCATGCCTGCCGTTCACGGTGCCCACGCTTGGCTTGGCGTAGGCTCCTTTGGGGTGCAGCCCGCAGAATTTGCCAAAATATCCACTTCACTTCTGCTTGCCAAATACATCAGCGGCCTTACCGTAAAGCAACAAACCACTGGAACGGTACTGACGGCCAGTAGCATCCTGCTCATCCCAATGGCCTTGATTCTACTTCAACCAGATGCCGGAACGTTCGTGGTATTTACCTCTTTTCTCTTCGTCATGTACCGCGAAGGCCTGACCTTTGACCCTATTTTGCTCAAGTTTGTCAATGCCATCCCTGGGATTCGTTATAAAGAAACATGGGTGGGTTCTCACTTTATTCCGATCTTATTTGCTTTGGTATTTTTGAGCGTTGTAACCCTCCTGCTCGATAGCGTGCATTTCAACATTTCTATATTTGGCTTGGATCTAGAACTCAGCGGATCGTCAGGCGTGATTTTCGGACTATTGCTCATTTACATCGTTTCCTGGCTCATCATGCAGCGCTTCAGTACGCGTAGGGAACGCTCCCGCATGATGGTCGTCTTGACGCTCGGTTTGCTCATAGGCAGTCTCTTGAGTTTTATTGTAGACAAAGGTTTTGACATGCTCAAAACGCATCAAAAAGACCGCATCGAGCTCTTCTTGGGGCTCCGTGAAGACCCCAACGGCGATGACTACAACCGCAACCGCGCCATGGCAGCTGTAGGTTCGGGAGGTTTTTTAGGCAAAGGCTATCGCGAAGCTTCGGTTTCTAGCGTACGCTCTAACCACGTCCCAGAAAGTGAAACCGACTTTATCTTTTGTCCTTTTGCCGAGGAATGGGGTTTTGCGGGGGTTGTGATCTTGTTTATTTTATACTTCTTTGTGTTGTTTCGCATCATTATTATTGCTGAACGGCAGCGGGCCGCCTTTAACCGGATCTACGCCTATTGTGTGGCCATGATCCTCTTTTATCACTTTGCTATTAACATTGGCATGAACATCGGCTTTGCGCCAGTTATCGGGATTCCCTTGCCGTTTTTCAGTTACGGTGGGTCGTCTATGATGTCGTTTAGTGTGATGCTCTTTATCTTATTGAAACTCGATGCCCAACGCAAAGATGTCTTACGTTAATTAGTTGTAAATTAAAACATATGAAAAGAAACGCACCTGTTTTGAATGAGCAAGAACAAAAGAAAATGACCAAGTTGTTTTGGATTGTCGCCTTGCTGCCTTTCTTTTTGGTAGCTAGTATTCTCTTGTTACAGTCCGAAGATGACCTTCCACCAGTCTCGATGCTAGACAACCCACCAGAATTGCAAGCGTCGTTGATCCTCGCCAAAAAAAGTGTCAAAGAAGATACCGTCATTGGTCGTTTTTGGCAAGTGAATCGCACTAGCGTCAAGTACCGAGAAATTTCTGCCTACGTTACCGATGCACTCATTTCTACCGAAGACGAACGTTTTATTCAGCATTCTGGCGTAGATTTCCGTGCACTGGCGCGTTCCTTTACCTCATTAGGCCGTTCGGGAGGTGCTTCAACCATTCCTCAGCAGCTCGCCAAATTGCTCTTTACGCTTCAGCAGCGCCAACGCGAAGAAATTGCCCGCGCTAGTGGCACCCGTCTAGAATTGCCCTACGTTGGTGGTATCCTAGGTAAATTCCGAAGAGTCAGTGAAAAAGCGCGAGAAAATATCATCGCCAAACGCTTAGAGGAACGCTTCACCAAAGAAGAAATCATCACGATGTACCTCAACCAGTTCGACTTTTTGTACAATGCCGTAGGTATCGAAAATGCAGCGCGCGTCTATTTTGACAAACGCCCCAAAGACTTGAGCAAGTCTGAAGCAGCAACCCTTATTGGTCTTTGTAAAAACCCGACTATTTTCAATCCTTACACCTATCAGATTAAAAACTACCGCGCCAAAATTGCCGAGAACAAAGGCGTAGCGCTCAGCGCAGTTACTAAAGAAGAAATCTTAGCAGCACGTGCCAAAGATTCTACCATTGCACACTCCAGACGCAACCAAGTCTTGTTTCAATGGCTCAAGAATAGTGAAAAAGGCAATGAAGCCCTGCGCTCGAAAATCACACGTGCCGAATACAACAAACTCATCCAAACACCAATAGTGGTGCACTACAGATCACTCGATCACAAAGAAGGGATGGCACCTTACTTCAGAAAAGAACTCCGGACCGAAGTACAATCTATTTTATTGTCCAAAAAAGCAGACGGAACCTTTAAATACTTGAGAGAAGATGGCAATCCATATGATATTGATGCCGATGGACTTAAAATCTACACTACGCTCAACCCTACGATGCAGCGTTATGCCGAACAAGCAGTAGAGCGCCATATTTACGAAGAGTTGCAACCACAATTCGACCTCAATAACAAAGGCCTAAAGAACTACCCCTTCTCCAATAGCATCAAGCCTGAAATCGTGGAGCAAATCATGACTTCAGCGCGCCATAATTCCGTTCGCTATAAAAAACTTGTGGCACTCGGACTCACAGAAGCAGAGATCAACCGCAATTTCAATGAACCTGTCGAGATGAACGTTTTTAGCCTCAAAGGAGAAAAGGACACCATCATGACGCCAAACGATTCTATCCGCTATTACAAAGCCTTTTTGCATGCAGGTATGGTTTCCGTAGACCCACGAACCGGGTTCGTGAAAGCATGGGTTGGCGGCATCAACTTCAAGCATTTTGGCTACGACCACGTTCGCCAAGGGAAGCGCCAAGTTGGCTCTACCATCAAGCCATTTGTATATGCTGCGGCGCTTTCCATGAAAGTTGTGAATCCGTGTACTGGATTTTCTGCCGACGAATACTGTCTAGATCTCGTAGACCACAACACCAATAAAGTTGTGGGTCAATATTGCCCTGCTGGGCCAGCTGCACCAACCGTACGAGACGGACTTGCGCAGTCGTCGAACAAAGTAACGGTAGCCGTAATGGGCCGCATGGGTAATTTCAATCCAGTTCAAAAAACCGGTGGGCCGTATCAGATCGAGAAGCTCCTCAAAAAAATGGAAATTGAACTGAACCCCAATGATGTCGTTCCTTCGATGTGTTTAGGCAGTATGGACCTCTCGCTTTTACAGATGGTCGCCGCACAATGTGTGTTTCCGAACAATGGTATTTACATTCGTCCTACTTTTATTGAGCGCATCACCGACCGCAATGGCAAAGTCATTTACAGCGCTACCGAACACCGCGAACAAGCACTCAACGCAACCGTCGCTTATGAAATGTTGCAAATGATGAAAGGTGTTGTCAATTTTGGAACGGCCGGAAGTCTTCGTGGTGGCCGCAGTTGGGGTGGTATTTCTGCGCCTACAGCGGGTAAAACAGGCACCACTCAAAACAACTCTGACGGTTGGTTTGTAGGCATCACGCCCGAGTTAGTCACAGGTGTTTGGGTTGGCGCCGAAGACCGCGCTGTGCGCTTCAAAAGCATGACCTGGGGGCAAGGGGGCCGCATGGCGCTACCAATTTACGGCTACTTTATGCAGAAGGTCTACAAAGACCCCGGCATTGCGCTTTCTACCCGAGATTTTGAACAACCCGCAGACTACGACCCTTCGGTCTACGATTGCACCGCGGCGCCCCAACCCGAAACCGTAGATGAATCTGAGGTTCCATTTGAATTTTAAAAGATGAATAAAGTAGTAAAAGATCCTGCGCAAGCGCTAGATGGTATTCAAGACGGCATGACCCTCATGGTCGGAGGCTTTGGTTTATGCGGTATTCCCGAAAATTCCATTGCCCAACTCGTCAAAATGGGCGTACAGAACCTCACTTGTATTTCCAACAATGCAGGTGTCGACGATTTTGGCCTTGGGCTTTTGCTTCAAGGTAAACAAGTCAAAAAGATGATCAGCTCATACGTAGGCGAGAACGACGAATTTGAGCGCCAAATGCTCAGCGGCGAGCTAGAAGTTGACCTGATTCCGCAAGGCTCTTTGGCCGAACGCTGCCGTGCAGGTGGCGCCGGTATTCCTGCGTTTTTTACGCCCGCTGGCTACGGAACAGAAGTTGCTGAAGGCAAAGAGGTGCGCATATTTAATGGCAAGCCTCATATTTTAGAAAGCGCGCTCACCGCCGATTTCGCAATCGTCAAAGCATGGAAAGGAGACACCGAAGGCAACCTCATCTACAAAGCAACAGCCCGCAATTTCAACCCCATGATGGCAATGGCTGGTAAAATTACCATAGCAGAAGTGGAAGAATTGGTGCCAGCCGGCACCCTAGATCCCAACCAAATTCATACACCTGGTATCTTTGTTCAACGCATCTTCCAAGGTGAAAAATTCGAAAAACGCATCGAACAACGCACTGTTCGTTCTAAACAATAAGCATATGGCACTCGATAAAACTGGCATTGCCAAGCGCATTGCACAAGAATTACAAGATGGTTGGTATGTCAATCTCGGAATCGGCATCCCGACGCTAGTTGCCAATTACATTCCCGAAGGAATAGAAGTAGAGTTTCAGTCAGAAAATGGCGTCTTAGGTATGGGGCCTTTCCCGTTTGAAGGCGAAGAAGACCCAGACCTCATCAATGCCGGTAAGCAAACCATTACCACGCGTGCTGGCGCTTCCTTTTTTGACTCCGCCATGTCTTTTGCCATGATCCGGGGGCAACACGTCCAACTCACCGTACTCGGTGCCATGGAGGTTTCGCAAAATGGGGATATCGCCAACTGGAAAATTCCTGGCAAAATGGTCAAAGGAATGGGCGGCGCCATGGACCTCGTTGCTTCGGCAGAGAATATCATTGTGGCCATGATGCATAGCAACAAAGCAGGTGAATCAAAAATTTTAAAATCCTGTACCTTACCGCTAACTGGGGTAGGCTGCGTCAAAAAAGTAGTCACCGAATTGGCGGTATTGGAAATCAAAGACGGCAAATTTCACTTGCTTGAACGTGCACCAGGTGTGAGCATCGAAGAGATCATCGCCAAAACGGAAGGTGACCTTATTGTTCCCGACTTTGTTCCCGAAATGCAACTCTAATTGCAAGCGCTTCCAAAAGCATATCAAGTAGCCATTGAAGCTGCAATTGCGGCCTCAAAAGCCATTATGGAGATCTACCGACAAGACTTCTCTTTTCTCGATAAATCCGATGGCTCGCCTGTCACCAAAGCCGACCTCGCAGCATCCAACATCATTGAACAACTCCTTTCTCCTTTAGGTATTCCTATTACAGGAGAAGAAAGCGAAAAAGCACCTTATGAGATCAGGGAATCTTGGACGCAGTCTTGGTGTATTGATCCGCTAGACGGCACCAAAGAATTCATCAAGCGCAACGACGAATTTGCAGTCAATATTGCGCTCATCGATAACAAACAAGCCATTTTCGGACTCATTGCCTCACCTGTCCATGAAGAGATTTTAATCGGTGGCAAAGACATTGGTGTTTACGTATTTCATTTCAACGACCTCGACCATATTGCAAACTGGAGGCCATTAAGTATCCCTGAACAAATCAATGTTCCACTCGTCATGGCGTGTTCACGGAGCCACCATAGCGGACCAGTTTTGCAAATCATCAATGCGCTCAAAACAGCAGGCCACGAGCTCGACTACATTAAAAAAGGATCGGCACTCAAATTCTTCGATTTAGCCTCAGGAAAAGCAGATATTTATCCGCGCTTTGCCCCCACCATGGAATGGGATATTGCTGCAGGGCAAGCCATTCTAGAAGCCTTAGGTGGTGAAGTAGTGCATGCAGAAACAGGTGAGCCCTTGCATTACAACAAAGCAAATTTGGTCAATCCGTATTTTGTGGCGCGCACAAAGGCGCTGATCGCTCATTAATTTAGCGCTTCGCCAAACAATCGATTTCTACAATTGGTCCTACCATACAAATGCTGCCAATGAAAGTTTCGGACTCATGATACTTCACCCAAACCTTCATGCCATCTGTTGGTGTGAGGTTGAAGTCATTGAGGTTGATCGGCTCTAGTACCTCGCCACTTTGCAATTTGATGACCAAACCACAACCGTCTAAACCAGTGTAATCTTCAATTGTTGCTGCTTGTGCATTTTCACAAGAAGTGCGGTTGCAAGCAAAAAACAAGAAGGAACTTGCAATAAGGATGAAAAAAGTCTTCATGACAATTGATATTAAGTAATTATGCTTTCTTCACGAACTCAGACTTAAGTCCCATGGCACCAAAGCCATCGATTTTGCAATCTATGTTATGGTCACCATCAGAAAGGCGAATGTTTTTGACTTTTGTGCCCGCTTTGATAACTGGTTTCGGAGCGCCTTTTACAGGCAAATCTTTGACAACAACAACGGAATCTCCGTTTTGCAAGCGCGCACCGTTGGCATCTAATACCACGAGTTCATCGGAAGAAGCCACATCGGCTAAATTCCATTCGAACGAACATTCTGGGCAAGTGTACTGACCTTCTCCGCTCTCGTATCCGTAGGGTGATTCACACGAGGGGCATTTTTGTAATTCTTCTGACATGTATTGAATTTTGGTTAAAGTTAATACTTCCGTGCAGAAGAGAGGAATTCAGTCTTGGATTTTAAAGGTAAAGAAGAGGATGCTGTCTACATGTTGACTCAGTGGGTTCAATTGACAACCTGATAACTATATATCGGGACACTATACCTTTCTTTGATATTTAAGCGAATAACAATACCTGTCAAAAGCGCTGCACCACCAGTGGTCATTGCAATTATACTCCCGGTATAAGACTCCTGTTGGTAAGTTGTACCATAGATAATGCCAATAACAATGGAATAGGCGTTCGAAGCAGTGGTCAAGGAGTACTTAATTGCGCCGCCCACCAATAGCGCGGTGCCTGATATGATTAAAGCATTGCTGCTTCTTCTTTTCGTTTTAGGTCGATAATAAAGGTCTTGAATGTCCGAAAGCCTGAAAGGAACTTGATCAACCTGAATAATCGAATCATTGACAATAGACAAGCGTCCAACTAATGTTTTATGATACCGCGTATAGATCTTTACCTTTTGTAACTCGGTAATTTGAACGGTTTCATTTGTGGATTGATTGATCACAAGAATGGACTTCGACTGCCCAAAACTAGAGCCGCAAGTCAATATAAATAAAACGATACAGACGTATTTCATTTCTTTTTGTACAGTCGCTCGTAAGTGGCAATCCACTCTTCAGCTGTCATTTTTTGCATGAGTTGCCCCATTAGTTCAAAGGGGATTTGATCCCATTTTTTAAAGCGTATACAGCTTTTGCCGATGTCCAGCTTTTGGGTGCAGTGTTTGGGGTATTCGGCCAAGAACCAATCCATTAAAGTTGGATCGGCATAAATACCCATGTGATAGAAATTGATGGAATTTTTCTGCGATGCCAAACCAGCAAATGGAAGTGGCTCAGCCGGCTTGCAATGATAACCAGCCGGATACATACTATGTGGGATGACATAACCCAAACCACCATAACTCATGCCCGTCTCAAAACCTTTCGGAAGATTTGAAACGATAGTTTGATGGAGTTTTGTAAACGCCTCTTTTCTATCGTCAGGGATATTATCTAAGATGTCTTCAACGGTTGTTCCTGGTTGTTTCATGTCATCGAAGGTAGGAAATTTGCCAAATGAGTTGAAATTTGTGGCTAAATCAATCTAAAATTTCAAAGTAAAGCTTACGAATGGAACACCTATTAGGAAAAGGTCAGCAAAATCACGGTTATTGATAAACGCAATATCAACGGCCATATTTTCACTAAAAAATCGCATGCCGTAAGAGAAAAGTCCATAGTAGTTATATCCTGAATAAAGTGAATTTGAAGGGATGAGCCAGTTTTCCGTTACGAGTGCTACTTTTCTTGAGACTCTTTTCATCCCAGAGAAAGTAATAATGGGGCGCTCAGAAAAAGATCCATTGATAAAGCCCCAACCCAAACCTGTACTGAAATTATTGTCATAAGATCCTGCGGTGGCAATCCCATAGGCAATCCCAGCAGATTCTTCGCCAATTATATTTGCATAAAGTAAGCCGCCTCCTGCATGGATTTTATCAGCAACTTGATAACCTATTTTAGGGGTAAGCATGATCGTTGGTGAAAAACTTCCAGTTGCCAAATTAAACAATGTAGTCAGCATTTCTATGCTTCCTCCCATTGAAAAATGATCGGTGATTCCGATATTAAATGAATTCAAAAAGAGCCAAGTATTTTGATAATACTTTTCGCCTTTTTTTAAATTGATCGCAGACGGCCCAAATAGATAACGAGATGCATGTGGATTAGCAAACCAATAGGAGTCATCTTTTAAAGTAGCATTTTCTAGCACCTTATAAGACTTCACCTTAGCCATTGGAATCTCGAGCCTTGGGATTGAGTTGGTTTTCATGACTAATGTATTGGTGTCCTTAGAGAGAATGAACCCCATGAATATAGTGCCGTCGGAAAGTTCAACTTGGTAAACTTTTAAAGTATCTATTGGATCTTGAATATGCAAGTTTTGAGCAAATAAAATGCTGTTATTCAAGGTCAAACAAAAAAACAGTGCTGTGAGGATAAAATGCTTCATAGTTCAAATTTAGCTTGAGAAGCCCTTCTATTGAAATTAAATTCTACAAGTGTAATCCGAGAAGTTGCGAAAAATGCAACTCTTTATTTGAGCTACAGCCTAGACATTCACCCCAAATAAAGATCCGACACCTGCAGATAAAGCCATCGCAATTGTGCCCCAAATGGTGATGCGCGTAATTGCCTTCCAGATTGGAGAACCTCCGGTGCGGGCAGCTGTAGCACCAAGTAGTACCAAAGCTAGAATGGTAAAGCCATACAGCCAAAATTCCATGCCTTTTACCGGTGCAAATAAGATGACCAGTAAAGGAAATATACCGCCAACAGAAAATGCTGCGCCTGAAGCAAGTGCTGCTTGAATCGGGTTGGCTTGGGTAATTTCATTGATGCCGAGCTCGTCGCGCACGTGGGCAGCCAAGGCGTCGTGGGCTGTGAGTTCTTTGGCAACCAACATAGCGGTTTCTTTTTTGAGCCCGCGCTGCTCGTAAATTTGAGCCAAAATTTGCAATTCTTCTTCGGGCATCTCAGCCAATTCTTGCTTTTCTCTTTCGATATCGGCGTGCTCTGTATCCATTTGAGAACTTACAGACACGTATTCACCAGCAGCCATAGACAGTGCCCCAGCAACCAAACCGGCCACCGTTGCCAAAACAATCGGCTCTCGACTTGCACTTGCCGCCGCCACCCCAATGGCCAAACTCGAAACAGAGATGATGCCGTCGTTGGCACCGAGTACGGCCGCTCGCAACCAGTTACTCCTGTGGATGTAATGGCTGTCTAGGTAGTTGTCTATGTTGATTTCACTCATGATACAGGGCAAATTTGATCAAATCTAGGACTATTTTTTCGTCTAAATCTTTTAACGATTTAAATTTAATACAATACCCCGTTACTTTGGCTTTTCCCAAAGAATTTGCAAAACGAGTTTTCAAGATTTCTTTATCCTTTAACCCCAACACATAAATTGAAAATCCGGTCGCATTCGGACTGATCCCGATTCGGTAAAGCTGCTCCACTCTTCCATCTGAAAAATGATGCGTATAACTTCCAAAGCCAAGTGCCGGGTTCGTAAGGACCATTCCTTCTTTGTCCTTTCCATCGTAGAAGGCGGCCTTTTCTTGTGGCGCCACCTGAGCAACAAGTCGAATAAATTCTTGAAGCTCTTGTTGTTTGGATTCAGGAAAGTGATGAAGAATGGGTTGCATGATCTTGTTTATCAAAAATACTCCGTTTTCTTGGTCGCCATGTCATCTGTATAGCGCTTCACGAGTTTCAATTTCCCGTCTTTAAATTCAAAAGTAGAAGTGCGATGCCAGCAGCAACCAGACTTTTCATGACTAATGACCTGTTTTTTTTGTATTTTGAATTCTAAAGGCCCGCAAGACCCCTGCTCTTGTTCCGTTAAACCGGCATGATATACAAAACGATTACGTGTGGTATCAAAAAGATAGTAATTGTTTGTAGGTGAACCATAACTTCCGCCATGTCCTGTAAAAAAAAGGAGGTCTTTGTAACCATCAAAATTGACATCCTCGTATCCAAAACCCATATTCTGATTGAACCAAAATTCATCGGACCGAATGACCTGAATGAGTTTACCAGTAAGCAGGTTTGTAATTTTAACTTCAGATTTACCAAACATATTTTCGGGGTCATGATCCTTGCAGGTCAACTGAAAATACAAACTGTCAATGACGGTATTTCGGCTGAAATGTTCTTCAAAAATATAAGTGGTATCTAATTTAAAAGTCGCTGTTTTTTTTTCGAAGCGATACTCTGTGAAATGAACCCGATATGGGTTACCTGGCTCCGTTTCTTCACTAGATTGCAAGACAAACTCGCCCTTTTTATTTTTAACAAATGCTGGGTTTTTTAAGTAATCAAAAAAAGCAAGTTTGAATCGATGCTCAGCAACCTTTACAAACAAACCGTATAAACAGCCCCCAGTTCCACAAGCGCCAAGCTCGATTAAAAGATCTGCCTTTTGGTCATTGGTTACATCTTTTCGAAAGACAACACTTCGTTGCTTTCCTCCTTCCGGAAAAATCACCTTTCTACCTTTGGGTTCTTTGATATTGACAAACTTTGCCCAAAGATCGTCGGCATGAATTTCATAGATCAGCTCCCTATTTTTGGGGGTTTTCGTTTGATATTTTGTTGTTTGATCATTAATACTGCAACGAATGAATAGCAAACAGGTCAAGCTGATGATGAAAAGTTTCATAACATAAAGTCAATTATAAACTTCCGTATTTTTAAAGAGAGCAGCCTTGTTAAGCACCCCCTATTCTATGCTTATTTTACTTTCATACAAACGCAGTTGCGTCTGCGTTTGCAACACATACATGCCAGGTGGTAAAGCTCCGATGAAGAATGCGTTATTTTGAATCTGCTGTTGGTCAAACGCTGCAACTTCTTTCCCAGCTAAACTGACAAGACGTATGCTTTTCACTACATTTCCTTCAGGTAGCTGCAAAGAAAAATACGAACTAGCCGGATTAGGATAAATGAAGAGTGATTCATCAGCGGGCTTTGAATCAATAACATTGGCATTGATGACTTCAAAATTGATATGATAAGTGATGGTATCTCCGTTACTTGCAAAAGCAAACTGCAAGGAATCTGCACCGCAACGATCGGCATTCAGCAATGAATCCGTTTCATACACATTAATAGTGCATGTATCATCATTGATAAAGTGTGGATCGCGATTCAATGGGATGGTGCTTGCTCGTGCGACCAGCACTCTTTTTTGGACATCTGAAAAATAGTATGTCACCATATAGGCTGTCCAGTCGTTGATGACATACATTCCGGCATAATAGGGCGCAGCATTTGATGATAAAACATCTTGCCAAGTTTGACCGTAATCTTCGGTGCGGTAGATGCGATGATGCTCCAAAGGCGTTCGCAAAACCATAAAGCCGACGCCATCGTTCACAAATTTCAAATCTACACAAGTTGGCGTATACGGCAAGGATGCCGAACCACTATACACTTCTACGCCGTCGCGGTAAACTTTAAAGCCACCTTGCTCTGTCAACTGATTGAACCAATTGGAATAAGTGTAATTCATCGACAACGCGTCAGGACAATAATTGTGGTCAAAACCCAAAAATTGCATTTGCCCAAAAGCCATGTTGCTGCCTAAGACTAACAGAAGTAAGTAGATGATTTTCATAAGATTTAAATTAATAAAAATTTCGGGCTTTTTGGAAGAAATCAGTGGCAACCAATTACTTATTCAATTTAAACTTCAAGCCCAAAACAATATCGCTACCACCTCCCTTGACTTTCGCTTGAATAACGGAGCTCTGTTGGGTGAGGAGGTCTGTATGTTGAATAGTAGAATTGATGATGGTATTGAAACCAAAATAATGGCGGTAGCCTAGGTTCAGATAGACCCGATTGGCCAACCTGAAATCTTTGGAGGCTCCTAAATATACAGCGCCAATGTACTTGGATACCACTTGAGTTGAAATGAGGGTAGAGAATTGAAAAGGAATATTGTTCATTTCACCGCCCCATTCACCAGAACTGGTCCACGAATTTCCTACTTCATCGAAAAGCAAACCGGTACTCAAGCCTGCATGAAAATTCAAAATGGTATAGTTAGAGGGGAGGGTCCAGCGATACATGGCGCCCAAACCAAGTTGCATACTATTTGAAGTACTCGTGGCCATTCGAGAATAAGGCATGGAGACATATTTTTCTGTGAACCAAACACTTCCTGAAGAAAGGCTCGCCTCCAAATATATATTTTTTCCAAGCCCTTTTTCGAAAGCAATTTGAGGCATAAAGCCCTCAGAAACACCTGAATTCATGACATCATTTGGATCGTCGATGATCTGCGTACGCGAAAGATAAAGGCCGCCACTCAGGCGCAAAAACGAACTATGTGGGTCGATGTAACGCTTTTCTTTGCGGTAAGCTTTTTTAGCCGTTTTGCGATCGAGTTGCTGCTCTTGTTGCAAAAGCGCAAGACGCGCTGCTTTATTTTGTCCGTTGAGCGTATAGCCAATTTGAAAATTCAAAAAGCGCCCCGCATTATTGTAAGTGCCGGTGCTGGTTTGATTGTACATTTGGTAAGTTCCGTCATAGATATTTCTAAACGAATGATCATAACTCAGTTTGACTGAGAGGAAGTTCGTGTTTTTAAGCTGATAGGACCACTGCGCTCCCAAACTGACAAAAGGCACCGATGGTTTGGAAGTCTCAAAATCTACGTCATATAACTCACCGGCGGGTTCATAGGACATACTTCCATAGCCTCCAGAGCTCATTTTTCGAATGCCAATACCGCCCAGTGCTTGCAAAGTGGATCGCTCGTTTTGAAAAAACTGATAACCACTACCCACTTCCAAACGCAAATTGGAAAGCGTAAACGTACCCCAAGAAAAAGGAGACATCTGGTCTCCCATAAAAGCGCCATTGGCTGGGGCCGACAGTTTGACGCCCGTTAAGCCAAAACCTGCTGTGAAGTTCAGCGGCACTTTGGGGTGCACCATACGGGTATACTGAAAATTTAAGCCCGTGGTCGGTAGCAGTGGTTCTGAGAATTTTTGGTCTCCGAATAGGACTGTTGATTGTGGGCGGTTTGCCCCAATTGTTAAGCCGTAGGTAAAAAGATTCTTTGAAGTTTGGGCAATTGTGCTTTCAGAAAGCAAGAAAACCAACAGAAAAAAGGAAAGTGTAACTCTCATGCTTATTGTTTAACAAATACGTACTGAAAACCGTCGTAAACCTCATCGCTCAAAAACAAGGTGTCATTTTGGATTTGAAAAGATTGCCTATAACCCCCAGCTCCATAATGAATCATAAGTTGATCCGTCTGGCCTGTAATACTCGTGCCTAATTGCAACGAGAAATTCATTTGATCAATGAGTTGCTCATCTTTTCGGTGCGAAAAAGTACCGTTTTCTTTGTATTCATAAGTATCGGTGGCATCAAAACTCGCATTTCCGCCACCCCACAAACCGCCACTACTATATACAAAACGCCAAGTACCAAAAATCTTTTCGGACTCGGCATTTGGTGTGTTAATTTTGCCACAGCTAATAAATAGCATTGCGATTATACTTAATGTGAAAAGCTTTTTCATGGTATTCATTTGAAGTAAGACAAATAGGTAAGAGCTAAAGTTACACCATCAAGCAAAACGCGTTTGATATGATTTAAAACGACTCCAATTCATAGAAAAAATAATTTGTATGCAACCAGCTATTAAATCGCTGATTATCGATTCCAACTTAATATTTGAATAATTTAACAAGCCTTACTCCTTGAGTAGTTTCCAATTTAATAAAGTAGTGGCCTTGATTCAATTCAAGTACCGAATACCAATTATTTTGAATCTCAGCGCTAGAAAACGCTTTGATCAATTGACCTGACAAGGTATAAACAGCCACATGATTGGGTTGCTCCAAAGTAGAAGCAATTATAAATGCATCGGTAGTCGGATTCGGATAAATTGTAGCTAAACTTTCTACTTGATTTTCATCTAAAGCAGCATTGAGCACCTCAAAATTGATGTGATAGGCAACGGTGTCTCCGTTGTTAGCTAATGCAAATGACAAGGAAGAGGAATCGCAGCGATCTGCGTTGAGTAGTGTATCTGTTACAAAAACATCAGAGGTGAAATTTTGATCATTAATGAACTGATTGTCTTGATTGCTTGTGAGGATACTTCCTCTTGATAGTTCGACTATATTTTGGGTTGGAGTGAAGTAATGAGTCACCATATAAGCTGTCCAGTCGTTGATGATGTACATGCCGGCATAATTAGGCGCGCCACTAGCAATTTGCTGCCATGTGATGCCGTAATCTTCAGTGCGCCACAATTGTGTAAAGCCACTTAAGGGCTGAAATACCACCATAAACCCAACGCCATCATTTACAAATTGAAGATCTAAACATGCGGGTTTAAATGCACCCTGACCTGTTTGGTTATATACTTCTGTACCATTTCTGTATACTCGAAAGCCTCCTGAAGATGCATCTTGACTGAACCAGTTTACATAGGTGTAATTGTTAGAAAGTGAATCCCGACAATCCAGGTGATCAAATCCTAAAAATGTAGCTTGGCCATAAACTGAACGCATTGTCAGTAAGAGGACCCATAATGCGATATACTTCATCATATTCCTTTTTATTTTCTTAAAATCTTCTCCATCGACTTGCCTTTTGCCAATTCGTCGACTAACTTATCTAGATAACGTACTTTTTGCGTCAAAGGGTTGTCGAGGGCTTCAATTCGGTAGCCGCAGATGAGCCCCGTGATAAGGTGTGCATTCAGATGTAAATTGGCGCGATCAAAAAACGTTTCGAAGGTGACATTTTCCGAAATTAATTGTTGTTGTGCTTGAAGATCAAAACCCGTTAACCACTCGATGACTTGTTGCAGCTCTTCTTCTGTTCTTCCTTTGCGTTCTACTTTTGCGACATAAAGCGGATATACTGCAGCAAAAGTCAGTTTGGCAATTTTGGCATTATGTTCGGGCGTCGGTGTCATTTGTGATTTTTGGAATTTATTGCTGCGATAAGGCCGCCATCTCTTCAAGCAAATTCATGATGTATTGGTTGTAATAGTTTAAAGCGTAATCGTAATTTTCTTTGGGATGGAGCAGCGATTCGCAAATCAGCTCATAAGACTTTATTCTGGCCTTACAGTAATTCTCTAGGATCCGATTGCGTTGGAGCAGTTGTTGGGGTAATTCAAGTTTGTATTGTTGCTGCACAAGAGCGAGCATGCGATGCCATTTGGGTAGCCCGTGTGATTTCACTTCGTTATAAATAGTCAAATTCGAGCTGCCTTTAGGCAGTTGGTACACCTTTAATGCTGCTTTTTCTACCACTGCAAAACGCTTCCAGAAATGATTGTATTTTGCGACGTCATTCGGGATAGAGCGGATTACGAAAAAACTCAATGTCAGTAAAAGCACACTTAATACGCTCAGGGTGGAGGCATTCAATAGTTGATTTTTGGGCCTTTTGAGGCTTGGAATAATAGCAAATCCAAAGATCAATCCAGTTAAAAACCCGCCAAAATGCGCTGCGTTGTCTATGTTGGTCTCTTTCTTGAGCGCATTGAGTACCATGTAGATGACAAACACAAGCGTACTGGTCAGAAACGCACGTTGGATGTTTTTGTCGAGTGCTTTGCTCAAAAGCAATGCGAGAAAGACACCATACATACCAAAAATTGCACCTGAAGCGCCGACAGCAACCATGTAGTCGTTCCACCACAAACTGGCCAAACTTCCGCCGATACCAGCCAATAAATAGGCAATTAAAAAACGTACAGTGCCTAGGTGTGGCTCCAGCAATAAGCCGATGTAAACCAGTGCATACATATTGAAGAGCAAATGAATGATGCCGGCATGTAGATAACAGGCCGTCAGCAAACGCCAACCTTGGCCTGCTAATGTGAATTCTCTTGAATTAGCCCCCCACCTCACGAGTTCTTCGGCCACCGGACTGATCCAACTCACGCCTGCAAAAAGCATTACAATAAAAACGACCAAATTTAGATTGACTAAAATTGGCGTCACGCGATAACCCTCGGTGATTTTAAAAATGGAAAAGAAATGCGAGATTTTATCTTTAGCTGAAGAAGCTGGCGCACTCAAGGGCAGCTCCTCATGGACTGTCTGGATCTCACTTAACGCCTGTAATTTAGCTTCGAGCTTTTCCTCTTTTAAAATGCGGCGCACATGCTTGATTTCTAAAATGAGGTCTTGCACATTGCGTCTGTTCTTGCCCCAATCGAAGAGTTGGTTGCCTGTGCATTGACTCCGGACTGTTACTTTATCAATGCCAAAAGTAAGCGTGATTTCTTCAGACCAAGAATAAGCAGACATCTTGGTGTACACTAAAATGCCTGAACTCGTGACCTTGCTCAGTTTCAATTCTAACCTGTCTATTGCTTCAATGGCAATAGCTAAAAAGTGTTCGCGATCCAAGCCCTCTAGCTGGTAATCTTGTGCGTATTGTGGTGAAAATCCGAAGGCCATGATGATTGATCAAGTTATAGGTTCAATTGCGGGTCATTAAGGTTCCTCACATTCACGATCTAATTTAATAAATAGTTTTTCAAATGCTGGCCAGTAGTCACTATGTTCGTCATGAAAAATAAGGTTATTGGCATGATTCCACCAACCAAACGTCATCACTTCTAGCCTAGCGTATTCCAATTTCAAGGGTGAGTTGTAACGCTGCTCATAGATATCTTGCAGGCGTTGCGGATTGCCATTTTTCGCTTTTTTCGCTTGGTGTAAATGCTGCCATGCTGCAAGCAAATCATCACCACCGGCAATCAATGCTGCTCTATAATACGCTGTAAGCGAATCAGCGGTAACGAAACTATTCAGCGTGTCAGGATATTGATAAGCAATAATGGTGAGCTTCTGCAATGCGCAGCTTTCTGATATTGCACGGATTCTATTTGCCCTTGCCTCTTCCCAAACAGTAGCATTGACGATGTCTAGCTGCTCATATTTTGTAATTAAGGCCTTACATTCAGCATCTTTTGCCAACACATCTAACTTATCTATCTCTGCAAGGTTCCAAGCGGTAAACGCCGTCTTGAACTCCGAAAAGGAAAAACACAAATTCTCGAATGTATTTTGCAGCTCCAGGGCAGTATATTGATCTGCCGAATAAACACCAGTGTATAAACATAATCCTTCGGTAAACTCAAACTTCTCGCGCTGCGCATAGCTCGTTTGAACTAAAAAGGTGACGAGAAAAAAGAGGAGGAGTTTAGTCATTTAATAACATTCGCGGTGTGCATGTGAAGATACAGCTAATTGCGCATCGGCACTTTAGAACATATTCTAAAATGATGACTTTTTATACAATGTATAGGAAAACTGAAGGAACGGAAGAAGATGGTCATTTTCTGTTTTTTTCGTCCGTATTCGGATCAATAAATTGACTCGGGTATGGCTTAAATTCTACTGGGACTTTATTATGATTCGAAAAAACGCTTTTAAAAGCGTTATCGGCAATCCCTACCGCGCGAATCGTCAAATCAAAATAGCATTCGCAAGCAGCATATAATTCAGAACTATTTTCTAATTCGATTTGCAACGCATCTCCACTCAAGCTCAATTTTGGGCTTGTCTGGAATTCACAATTGCGAACCAAACCCAATTGTAGCAAAAGTGTGTCGTTTATTGTTTGCTTTTGAATGAAGTAATTGGTGCCGGACAATTCATCCGCTCTATTTAAATTACACTCACTTAGCTGGTATGTCACCACGCGCTGCGCAAAGCTCGTTTGCACTAAAAAGGTGAGAAGAAAAAAGAGGAGGAGTTTAGTCATTTAATAATTCAACAGGAATAAATTTTTCAAGCAAGGCTTTCATTTTTGGATTGTCCACGGTAACAAATGTCCAGTCAAGATTATTCTCGCTATTTGCAATAATTACCTTTTGTGCATTGATTTTGTAGAACCCTGTTTCTTTGTCGAACTGCACGTTTCCATCTCCAAATTTTGCCTCAAAAATGGTGACCATCTCTTTTACCTGTTTATCCGTGTTTTTGATATCCGTAAATTTCATTTCAATTGGTGAAACGATATAAAACTTGACATAATTTACATTTTCAATTTTTACCCGATTGTCGAACTTTAGATATACAGGCATTCCAGTTTTATATTCAATGTTGGGCATCTTATAAACTTCTTCCATGGCGCTTTTGAATTGATCTCTCGGAACGAATTCAAATATTTTAGGGTTTGTATAATTCAAGGCCTCATCTATTTTCTTTTCAGCGATAAAAGCGTAGTATTGACTGAAATCCTTTTGAATTTCAGCATTCGCATCTATTTGGCTAAAAGAAGTGAAAGTTTGAAAAAAAGCTAAAAATGTAAATATCTGTTTCATCGCTGTTTTGTGTTATGCTGTTTTGGGTATGGCAATTAAGCTTTCAAGCATTTAATTTGGTATGCTCGTCAATTGCATTTTTAAAAGCTATAAAGCCCTTCAAATTCTGATGTACTTTCAACTGAGTTGTAGCTGAAGATAAAGTCAAATATCCAGTGAAAGCATTGGACCTGACCTTTTCAATTTCAGACCACTTCATGGTATTCTTTTTACCGAACAGATTGGTGACAACGATTTTTTCATTGTCAAAATAAAGGCGATAATTGCGATAGAGCACAATGAAGTAAACACCAAGCAAACTAAAAATTAGAAAAAACAAGCCAAAAATTCGGTCTTCGCTAGGCGTATCTGGATCCAATAAAATCCAACCAGTGAAAAACAGAAAAATGCTTGCGCAAACCAAGCCTGTAAAAAAGTACATGCGCGATATGCGCAATTCAAAACTACCGTCTGGCTGCGGCTCCACTTTTTTGGACATTTCTTTTTTGAGTAGCGAAAGTGCAATGATAACGGGAACTATTGTAAATGCAGATTTGATGATTTCTTCTAGCATGATGGGTAAAGTTAAGGCTCCTTCAAGCCAAGTTCATTGCAGTCTAAATTAATGTTTTTCCATTCTTTGGCCAAACGAATGTGCTTAGGAACTGGGGCGGTTCGGATAAATAAGGGCGTTAGGTAGAAAACTTGGACTGTCCGTTTATTGTAACCCAGACCTCCTTTATCTTGAAGTTGAAATTCAATTTGCTTGAAATGCGAAGTGCGATGCTGAAACAAAACTGATTGGGTATGCCACGCGCCACTTGCAAACAGGACATGCAAGGGGCCGATCACGATAATGAAAATCAGCATAATTGATGGATAAAGCGTTCCAAAGAGTTGCTGTTTTCTTTGCGAAATGGCAAAATAATTCCAAAGTAGCAAAACGGGTGTGCCAACTAATAACCCCAAATACGCAAAAGATTTCAAGGCCTGACTTTTGATGTCAAAATGAGGAAGTAGGTCGAAAAAGAATAGCAAGAGGATAAGACAATAAATGCTATTTAAAAGTTTGGATGTGTTACGTTTTTTATTCATTTTCAAGTCCTTTCAAAAGGTCTTTCAAGTCTGAATATGGTGCTGTTTCGTCAGTCTCCCATTCTTTTTTGTTTCCTATTCTGTTCTTAAGGGCTTCAATGCTATAAGGTCTACTTGCCTTTAAAATTCTGTAAATTTCGGGAATATCAGTATAATCAGTTGGGTCGTAATACATCCATACATTTATTATTAAATCTATATCATCTTTATTTATTACCGTTGATATTGATTTAAGGCTTTTGGTCATTAAGGCTTTGTCTTCTTGTGAGTCGGTCGATTCTTGATATTGAATATAATCTTCAAAAATATTTCGAATGTTCTTTATGTGGTCAACATTTAAATCGTTCCAAATTTTCTCAATAAACTGACCGTCTCGTAAATCAAAGCAATAGTCATTATTTTCTTTTATGAACTGTCCATTTATTCTAAAACTCCTTTTGGTTCCGTCCTTTAGATGAACATAAATAAAATAAAATGGTAAAGACTTTCCCAGTCCAATTGGTTTTGAATTATTAAACTTCTCAATAAATTGGTTTTTCTGCTCGACAGTCAAACGTTTTATTCGGTTATCTAATGTGTCGAATTGCCCAGCTCTGTTTTTTATTTCAATAAAGTCAACCATTTCATTGTCGATATTTGATTTCTCAAAATTCGATGTAGTATTCGTCTGAGTACAAGCGCTAAAAGCTGTCGAAACGACAAGGGTCAAAATATATGTTAACTGTCTCATTGTTGTCTTTTGAGATATAGGTTCCAATCGTCAACTATTTCACTCCAACTTTCTAATAAATGCATCACTTACAGTAAGGCGCATGATCCAAATCTTGGACTGATTAGGGTTGAATTCAATCTTTTCGAGGGTGCCACCGCAACGAACAAAGGAGCCCACTGGAAATTTTTTAATCTTGATTTTTTCAGAAAAGGTAAATTTTTCAAAGCAAAAAATACTAGTCCCCTTTCCATTTGCTGCACTCGTAAATGCCTTATACTTTCCATTTTCTTTATCAATACTGGTTTGGTTCAAACCGCCTTCTGCTTTGCTAACAGGGTGCGCAGCCATAATGACTCTTTGACCTTGATAATTCAAAGCATTAGCCTGCAATTCTTCGTACGAGAGTTGCGACTCACTGACCATTCCTGCACCGGCATATAAATGGATATACAAAATAATGGCATGAAAATCAGAAGTGTCTTGAGGCGCATTGTCTAAAAGCGCTTGAGAATCTTGATATACGGTGGCCCAAGCTTCTTTTTTCAAGGAAGGAACTAATGTCTTGAAGTCTTCGTAGCTAAGGGTTTGCGCAAAGCTCGTTTGAACTACAAATGCAAGCAATAAAGAAAAGAGGAGTTTAGTCATTGTATAAAAACTCTGTTGTTAAAGGTTCGAAATCTTGTAATGAAGGTAAAGGATTTATTTTGATGGTTTTATCAAGTGTGACTTTAAAATTATCTGAACTGATTGGACATTCTTTTTCAATTCTTCTTCCTGTTGACAAATTGTAATCAATCAGATACAAAATGTCGTGATCTACATTGGCATAAGAAAAGCCAATCAATTCAAAGCGCCCATTTTGATACCGAAACTTATGCTGCATATGGCCTCTTGTCATTTCTGTTTCTATCCAAAGAACCCCATTGTGAATACTTACTTTACTAAATTGAATCCCCGTATTTAAGCCATCTTTACCATCCGGATAGGGAGAGATGACAGCTTTAGTAGCGGAAAGGATCCATTTGAAATCACCATTCTCTTGGCCAAAATACACTTCAAGTTGATAAGGATCGGTAAATGCCATTGTGTCTTCCTTTACTACTACTTGATCAAGAATACCATCTTTATTAAGGTCACCAGTTACAGAAGAAATAATTTTTGTGTAGTGTTGATTATTTAAAGGAGCTAATTGGGACCATCCATTTTGAGAAGCAAAATAGAGCATGGAAATGAGACAATAAGTGCTATTTATAAGTCTTGATATGTTGCATTTTGTGGTTATCAAATCCTCCTAAATTACTCACTCCTCAAATTTGATGACGTATCTGTCAAGCTCGTATCCTTCGCTATTCAGATAGCTTTCTCTGACTGTCTTATAGGCCGGATGAAGTTTGTTATTGAGATAAAATCCTAAACCGATGAGGCCAGCCGCAATGGCAAAATCGAGCAGTAAAATTGGGTCAAACGCTTGCCCGATGACTTGTTGCAATGAACGCACAATGCCTAGAATGGTAAATATCGCAACCAAACGATGCGCACCCGGACGGAAGTTCAAGACGCCCCAGAGTAAATAGATATTCAAGAGTGGCAGGATCAGCAAGATTGGCAAAGTCATTAGACCGTTTTCCATGACCAAAAAGATACCCGCAATGAGTTTAAAAACAATGGTTAGGATGAGGAGCGTCATCAAGATGACGTTGGCAGTTTTGTACTTTTCTCTAGTTTGAAGCGAAGGTATGCCCTGAATGATTGTCGCAAACTCAACCGAAGGCAGCTTGTGGTCTGCCATTAAGGCATCAAAGGTTTCTTGTCTTGTTTTGCCTTCTGCAATTTGTTTGCGCGCAATTTTCGCAGCTTCTTTTAATTTCATTTTATTATTTTTTAGTCATTTATTTTTAGCGCCGGCATAAAAGGAATTTCTACCTTAAAATTAATCTTTTCCCTTCTCCTCACTGACCTTTTTCCAGTAGTCTTGATACGATTTGATTTGTGCTTCGAGAGCGATATCTTGGCCGTTCAAATACCGATGATAGCTTGCTAAAATGATTCCGGTCATGTCGTCGGGATGGTAAATTCCCATTTCTCTAAAGTAACTAGAGAGCCTACTTCCACCCCAAAGTTGCCAATTGTTGCGCATCCACATGCCGAAACCCATATGAGCTCTGCCGATAAACTGGTCTTCTGTCCATTGCTTGACTTCATTTTTAATGGAGTCGGACCAAAATGAATCAATTTGCTTGAAACAGTCTTCGAGGTCTTTTGGAATGTACTGCCCTCGCAAACTGTCTGTGGTGAAGCGAATGCTGTCTTCTTGCGCCCATTTGTATTCAATTGCTTGGTAGGGTTTCAGCAATTCGCTTTCAGTAAAGGGCTCGTTGAGCAGCGTTTTTTTGAAGGCCAATAACAACACATTTGCCATGTGGTTGTAGTAGTCAATTCCGTTTTTAGCAAAGTACTTTTCTATCCGAGAGGGGCCATATTTGACGTCGGTCCAGTCGTAAAGCAGTACCAAATCACCCCCATTGGGGTAGCAAATATCAAAAAGCGAGTCGTTGGGCGTTTTGCAAATCTTAGCTTTTAAACTATCCGGACATTCCAGGTTCAAAATGACAAGGGCCTCACTGATATTTTTAGGTTTTTGAACCCGTTGACCAAACGCAGTATGCGCTGTCAAAAAGAAAAGGAGGATATAGAATGGCAAAACCAAAATTTTCATGGGATATATGGGAAAGGAGCAATTCATTTTTTGTCGTTTAATTCTTGTCGACCTATAATGGTCATGATCTCAATTACTTCAGAATTTATTTTAAAATGAGTAAAAAACGTATCAAAGTAAATCTCTGCTTGTTTGATGCCAAATCGTTGTTCCCCGAACTGATAAATTCGAATTAAATCCTCCTTTGCAACATTACTTAATATGTACTTATACATTTAGAACCCTTTGGCCTGCTTAAGAATGTCTGTTTTTGAATCTGAAGTAAAACCGGATTTTTCAGCGCGATCTAACTTCAAACGAATAAAATCTATTTGCTGATGCTGATTTCTTGCTTGTCGGATGAGGTCATTTACCAATTCACTTTTACTTGAATACTCTTTATTCTCGATTTGACTTTTGAGCCATTCATCATTTGGCTCTGTAAAGGAAATGCTTTGTCTGATCATAAAACCTATTTTTGGTGTAAATTTACACCATATTTACACCAACTGCAAGCGTTGAATCACCATTCACTTCTCTACCACCCGTACTATTATGGCCCGATGGTATTTTTGAGGAGCAAATTCTAAATCTTCTTTATAGGCGATGGAATCTTCTTGAAAGGCGGAACAACTTTTCTGCTTTATCCCCGTTGGGCAACATCGGATCTTTATGGTATCTATACCCAACTCTTTGCCTTTGAAAGTCCAATATTCCGTACCTCCAGCCCCGACAAAGCCTTGCTTTTCTTTTTCACTGCTTTTATACCAACGGCCTGCTAAATTGACTGTATTGCACTTGAACTCGTTGATCCAGCAAATGCCAAAACCCGCCGAACCATTTGCATCGAAACTTATGTTGAAGGTCTCGCCTTTTTGAAGGGTAATATGATTTTCCTTTAACAAGATGAAACGCGGTATATCGGTGTGTCCGCAGCGACTCGAAGTTTGAGTGCAAGACGCTAAAATGAAGGTCAATAGAATTAAAATTAGTTTGCTCATGTGGAGGTAATGATGTTTATTCTGTTTTCTAACCGATGAAATTACAACAACGCAGCATATCAAAGTTTGATGTCAAAGTGTTCCCCTGTTGCGTCAATCGTCACCACCAATTTTTCCTGATGTAGAAATAAGAAGTTGAAAGAAAATAAAATAAGGCCCTCTCTTTCCTTTTCTAGGTCATCTTGCTCAGCCTCGGACTTCGACTTCAAATTTTCGAATAAAAATTTGGAATCAACATAACTAGGGTCGGCTATAAAAAGTTTTGTTGGCCTAAATCCACAATTCATTGAAATAAAAGAATGAATAAAGCTAGTTTCTTTGTTCGGTTCAATAGTAAGGTATTCATCACCTGTCTCGGCAATAAAATCACGACTCGAGTTGTTCACGAACTTGATATCACCGCGCAATGGATTCTTTAACGGAGCAATTGCAAAAAGACCACAACAAGTACAGGGTGAAATTATGTAGGTTTCGTTGCCCTTTAATTTGCAGATAAACATGCCACGATGGATGCTATCTTGATAAAAAAATGAAAAAAATACAGTGTCAAATCCCTCTTGATACGGCCTTACCTTCACCGTCTTGGCATCAGTCGCTTTGATCTTTTGATGGTTCACCTCAAATTCAAGACTCAAAAAAACATTCAGTTCATCAAGGTCATTCCCGAAATATTTTTTAGCATTCTGGTCGATTTTGATCAATGAAAGTCCATCACTTGCATAGCTCGTGAAAGTAGTTGCCAACAGTAATAGGCCTATGAATGTAGCAAGTAGTTGTTTCATTTTTTCCACAGTTTAAAAATCGAAAAAATCCTTTCTGTTATCAAACCATAAAACATGCAATTGATAAAAATCCCTGCAAACAACATAAACACACCACCATTCGCGATGAACGACCAAAACAACGTATGTGTAGGGAAGCGCAGTATATAAAAAATTACTACAAAAGCCTGTCCTAGCAAATTTGTACCTAGTGTGCCTTCGTCTTGCGCCCAGGCTGCAGCAAAACTTGGAACAAAGAGCAATACAAAAAAGATAGTCGCGAAGATAAATGTAGGTCTGTTGAAGTTTTTCATGGGCTCAATTCAACCTGAAAGTATTGATATGCTTTTATCTTTTTCTCGTTTTGAACCACTTCGGCATAACCAATGAGATAAAAACAGGTGTCGGTCTTCCAAACGATTTGCTCGATGGTGAAATCAGGAATGGAACAACTCGCGAATTCCTTTAACAAATTGGCGGGCTGCGCAGCAGTATTTACCGTTAACACGCCGATGTCCGCTCCTTGCTCGTAAATTGAATTGTAATAGTAAACCAAGTACTTTGGGTGTTGGGTTGGCATCGCTAACTCCACCCTTACGTCGCCAAATGAGTTGATGTTGTAACGGGTATTGCTTGAACTATCCAGTAAAAATAATTGTTCAAAACCAAGGTGATCGCTGGTCCAACTTTCAGAAAAGGCATGCAAATTTAATGTTGGATAAAATCCTAAGTAGTCAAGTCCCTCCTTTGCGGGTGAATTCTTTTGCTGCTTAGCCGCTTGAAAATGGTTTGATTTCTGTGCTGAACCAAATGGAGCGGCCGTCATTTCCTGCAGCGCCAATTTGGGCAATTGATCAAAGGCCTCACTGAATCCAAGCTCAACGATTTTGAAATTATTGTGTATGCCTTCTTGGGCAAAAATTATTCTTGCGGACAGCAATAGGCCGATGAGTGTAGTGAGTAGTTGTTTCATTTTTTCCTCAATTAAAAATTGAAAAAATTAGATCTTTACCAAATACAAGTATACTTTGTCTTGTTCGACAACTTTATGGATTTCAATATCGAATGTGCCCTCTTCGACAGCATATTTCGAGGTTCCACACCAATAGAATTGTGAATAGTCATTCACTTTTTGACCATCGATTTTTGCCTCTGTTGTCTCGTCAGGAAGACCTGAATCGAAATGATAAACTTTATAGGGAAGATATTTAGTCTCGGCGTTCTTGTCCAATTTACCAATTCTCTGACTCCCAATAATGAGACATTTTAATTCGCTATCTGTTTTGTTGATATACTTTACCCTCACCTTGTTCGCTTTTGTACAAGCTGACATGCCAAGCCCAAGCAAAACAATAAAACCAAATAAGATGGTCTTATGAAGTTTGAATTCATGAATCATTGTATGGCGCGAAGTTTTAGTTTTATTTTCCATTATCTTTTTTTTAAGTAAGGTGATATCCTATGATTCTTTAACTCTAATCAAGCTGAAATTATTGTGTATGTCTTCTTTGGTAAGAATAATTCTTGTCAAAGAACCAAAAAAAGTGAGACTTATGCTTATTTCTGCTCAAAGTTCAATAATTATTCAACCTATACCAATTTGATTCTATTTTCCGATAATTATCATTGTTTGGATGGACCTTCAAAAGATGATGAATGGCAGCGAGTTCTTCGGGGCAATTTGTAAAGACAAATTCTGAATGCGTATCCAAAAAACCTCTATCAATCCAAAATTTTACGGTTATGCCAGCTTTACTTTTCTGAACAAAAATTTCATTTCCTCCGTTAGAAACAGGGATCCAGGTGTGGAGTTGCTGCAATTTAAATTCTTCTGTTTTTGTTTGCTTGTTCAGGATCTCTTTTACAATGCGGTTGCGGGTATCGTAATTCATAAGCCAATCTATTTCTTCAAAAGTCCTGTGATCTACATAAAAAATAGAACAGGCGATGGTCGTTCCGGTCAGCGCTAAAAGCAGGGGAATAAAGCGTTTCTTTTTCTCCCATTTTTTAGCGAAAAAATTCAAAACGATGTTGAAAGTAATCCCATAACAGAGCAATATGAAAAATAACGACTCAAAAAATCCAAAAGGACCAGAAGTGTTAAAATGGGCGTCGTAAGGAATGTAAAGACCTAAAATTAGTGCAATGGCAGCAAGTAAAATTTCTAGTTGAAATCTATTGAAGGTGTTCATGCGCTAAATTTTATTGTAATTCTTATCGAACACTTTGCCTTTGCCCCAGGTCTCGTCTAAGTAGTTTTTGTCAGCAATAATTAAAGCGTCAAGTTTGCACTTACTTGCCAAGTTATCAGCGGTCACGTTTTCGTTGAGGGCTACTTTTGTTATTGTGACAAGAATTTCATTGTTTGGGGAGTCAAACTCAAAGCAATTGAACATGATCAAATGGGTTTTTGTCGTGAAGGGGCCTCTGCTTTTATAAGTAAATCCATTGGTTCCAAACTTGCTTCTGATATCGCTCAGTGTGGTCTTTCCAAAAGTAAATTCAGAGAACAATGGCTGCCTACTTTGGGGGTCTTGTAACCAATCATTTTCCAAATAAACAAGCTTTCCTTTGTCTGTCGTCACCGAAAAGTCATTGCCGTTTTCGGTCCGAAATTTTGTCATTTGCGCTTCCTTGGCGACTACTGTAAGTTTGATGTCGGCAAGTACATTTTGGTCGTCGTGAATTTTGAGCCCATACATAGAGATATCCCCTGTCGGAAGAAGGCATCCACAGGTTAATAAAATTGTCAAGATTATTTTAGTCATCGCATTAGCGCTGCGTGCACAGCATTTTTAAGTTGGTCAAAGTTATTGATTTCTAGCAATTTAATTTGTGCTGAAGGGTCGAGTCCGCAAGCGGTGGTGGTAATGACAGGAATGCCTAGAGCAAGCGCTTTCAGGAGCAGCCTGGGTTGGTGCTCCACATATGTTGGGTAAACGACAAACCCTATTTGACGCCAATCGCCGTTGAATTTTTCAACTTTCAAATCCTGCCAGAAATGGGTAGTCTCAATTGTTCTTCCGGAAATACAGAGCTCTAGTTGGAGTTCTTTGGCCAGTCTTCTCATTTCGTAGGCGCCTTTTCTTCCGACGGCTGAAGCCGGGAAAAGCACTTTTGTTCCTTTAAAAGGTTCGTTAGGAGTAGCTGGAATTTGCCAATCTAGCTTTACAACTTTGTTTTTGAAGATGGCTGCAAGTTCTGAATGTGGCGTAATGATTTTTCTTGCACTAGTGAGTGCTTTGTTTTCGAGTGCAATCAATTCCTGACTTGCTCTGAAATCATTGAGCGTTGGGCTTTCTTGGTAATGAGTAAAGGCTAAATCGAGTCTTTCGTGGAGTTTTTCAAAAGGCAGCCTGGTCATGATTACATCAAAAGTGCGGCCACCTAGCGCCCCAGTCTCATAAATGAAGGGTAGTAAATTTTGAGCAATGACTACATGTGTGGCGTCAATTGGGATTTGTCTTGCCGCTGCTTTGGCTATTTTGTTGTCTAGCTGCAAGCTCAGTTCAAAAACGTTGTTCTTGTTCTTGGGTGCAAACCTGAGTTGAATGGCTCTAAAAAGACCTTGAAATTGTGTTGTTTTGGTTTGTTGAGGATTGGCAGCAGCCCAGGCATACCTATCGGTTTTGACCCATCGATTTTTCTTTAGGGGTAGAATGAAATGATCGGCCTTGGTGGCTGTTTGACTTACATACTTGTCGTATTCTGGCCATTTTTCATCGAGGATAAAAGTGGTTGTGGCAATTTCTTGTTCTACGCCTGTTCTGTCGGGGTGTTTGAAACAAGCCATATTGCCGCACGAATAGCAATCATTGAGTTTACTAGATGCCTTCCAAGCCATTTTGTCTTGACCCGGTTCTGTTTGCTTTTGCGGACTCTTAAAAGCCACCACCAATTGATCTGATGTGAGCTCGATTTCTATTCTGAAGTCAAAAGAAGACCTGAAACGCAAATCAAGGTAATTCCATTTGACGGTTGCATCTCGGTCTTTTTCGGCAAGTGAGCCTTTGATCACTTTCGTGTGTTTGTGCCGCTCTACAATGTCGAAATTGGCGCGCAGCGCAGCATCGTACAAAGCATTTGAAAGTTGGCACAGGCCGCCGGCAATTGTGGGCACAATGCATCCTTCACGGATTTCTCTGCCAATCACATAGCCTTGACCAAAGTTTGGATTGCCAATATGTTTCCAAAAACTAAACACTTCATTTGCCCCAACCTCTAGCCCATTCAATTGTTGAACTGCAATTCTTAAGTTCTCAATTTTACCCGCAGTCAAAATCCAGTTGTCTTTGTTGTCAAACGGATTCCAGAGCTCGCTTTCAGAAGTTGCGATAATGGGTTCATGCACCAGAAGGTCTGTTTTGCAAAATTTTCTAGACGGCCGAAGCAAATTCTTGACCATACGAGCTGCTGTCAAGACAGCTATTTTGAGTCGAAAAATAGTGTCATTTACAAAATTGTGCTGGGTGGTCAATTGCTTGTTCAATGGTTTACTGGAATTTGCAGATTCTTTACTTTGTTATGTTGTAAATACATATCCACATCCTTTAGTGGCCTCAATAGAAAGGATGGTTGGTTGGGCTTGACTACTTGTTTGTTGTCCATCTTGTCTAAAACTAATACTTTTTCTCTTCTATTTTTTGAATTAACCCAGTCTTTAACGCATATAAAAAGCGCAAATTAACCGGGTATTTAGCTGTTGGAATTTTGATCTTGTTGAAAGTAACTTCTATGTATTGCTGCGGTCTTTTGGTTGTAGAGGAAGCTAAAAACTGACGACAAATTTCTTGAGTAACAATTGCCCCATTGGTTGCTATTTTATCTACAAATTCAGTGTTACGCTTGCCCTCAAGTAGCATGTAAATAATGGAGTCCTCTTGATAGCTGCCATCTAAGCCAATATAAGAGATGTGGCATTCGTTCTTTTTTTCAAAAGCTTCTTGCCATTTTTTTTCTTTGACATCCAACTTTAAGGATGTGTCTGGTGGTGTCCAACCACCCCATGTGGTACCGCTATATATTGAAATAGTAAATATGAAAACTGCTAAAATTCCTAAGAAAATCAATAGAGCTATTATTTTGAGGGCTTTCATGAAGTGTTGGTTTTCTATCATTGATGAGTTGTGATATGTCCAGAGCATGGGCTTACTGGCAGCGAAGTATCGGATCAGTTCAACCAATCCTCTATTTCCATGCTTTGATGTAGAATTCTTATGATTTCCAATATTTCATCAGACTCTACTCTATAGAAAACGATGTGAGACTTCACAGCAAGTAGTACCTATAGCCTGTTCTTTAGACCACCTTTTTAAGGTATAGACCCAAATCTTTTCTAGGTCGGAAAACGCTTCAGAACTAATTTTAAGTTCTAGCTTCTTCATTTGTACTTCATCTGAAGTGACTTTAAATGGTCTTTGGGATTAAAATCGTCTATCCAACCACTTTCTTCTCCGACGATAAGGGCGTTTCGTATTTCATTTATTTTTTTTTCTTCACTTTCTAGCAGACGCAATGCATTGCGAATGACTTCACTTACCGATCCATAACGCCCAGATTTTACCTCGTTATTAATGAATTCTTCAAAGTGGTCCCCAAGCGAAATTGAAGTGTTTTTACCCATAACTTCTGTGTTTAAGAAATGAAAGTACCAAAAATTGGTAATTAATGCAAAAATCTGTAATCCCAAAGCAAATAACGCGCTCAACAAAAGTGTTGTCTTTTTTCAGCTTGAGCGTTGTGGTACAATTTGCGGCACCCTCCATTTGAGCAATCAATACAGTTGGGCTTCCCAGAAGGAGCATGTGTTGATGATCAGGAAGAAAACAACAGTGGCTACAAGTAGGCGTTTTTGTTTCATTGTAGGTTAGTACTTGAACTCAATTAGACGTATTTTATTCTTTTCTCCATCATCATGTAACCTGCATATTGCGATTAGAACTTCAAGCCAACTCTTAAGTCAGGTGCAGTTTGAACCCATTCATTCGTTTTTCGAGTTTGACCATTGAGAACATTCAATTCTTGACTCCAGCCAAAACGGATATTAGAATGAACAGATACAAACAAGCGTTTTGTTGGAAAATAGGACAAGGAAAGACTGGGAGAAAAGCCCAACGTATTGCAAGTCCTATCAATAGCTATTCCGCCACCAGACCAACCACCTGAGTAATCTCCAGAGAAGTCTAGATTTGAATAATACAAACTGAGCCCTGTATTCAAAATTAATCTCGATTGAAATAAGTGTAGAGCCGAATAATTGGAGGTCAAATAGAAATTGTCTTCTCTCATATATCCTGTCCCGTAAAAACAGTCATTACAGTAATTGGGATCTTCTTCAATTTGATTGAGCCCATGCTCATATTTCAAGCCAAAACTCCATTTATTGAACAGTCTTTGGTATTCAACACCGTTCATTAATTTCAATTGGAAATTACCGTGCATTGTTTGTGAATTGGACTCCAAACGAAGCAAAGAAGTACTGAGTGCATTTTTTTGTAGTTCTTGAGCCGAAGCGGCTAAACTGCAAAATCCGATAAGTAGAAATATTATTTTTCTCATAGCTTAAAACTAGTTAGAACGTATGCTTCGACATGATGAGGTGGTCATTTATTAGAGAAAGTGAAAAAATCTTATTGTTTCATGGTCAGTTGTTATTTGGCTTCATTTTAGTTAAAAATGAATTGAAGTTCTCAATCCGTAATTGAATAAGTTGGAACCCGAAATGATGTAAGTTTTCAGATAATATTTAAACATGGGTTCAATTAATATACTGAGTTGATCAGTTACAGGTATAAGATACCCAAGGCTAAGGACAGGTGCGAAGTTGAGTTCGTTTTGAGATGGGTTGGAAAGCACTTCTATTGTGCCGTTTCCGTAGTAAACTGTGCGTTCTGATTGATTCGCAAATGGTTGAGTGATTTCCATTCCGCCGGCAATAAAAATTTTATTCTCCTGCAGTTCATATTGAAAGACAAGGGGAATTTGGAACTCGCTAAATGAAACTTTTGATTCAATTGTTGAAGTGGTACTGACTCCTGTTATTGGATTGAGGTCTGTGCCAAAAATGAGTCCGGTTTGCGTATGACTGTAGTGTTTGAACCCATAACCAAGTCCTGTTCTCAGTGAGAATTTATTGCTGATGTGAAATGACACATTCAGACCAGCCGATACGCCCATTTTTGGCGCCACGCTTTCTTGGCCAACCAAATTGCTCACCTTTAAATCATTGAACTCAGGGCTAAGAGAAAAACCAAACTGAATTTTACGGTCAGATAAAGTACTTTGAGCAAAAACGGTTAGCGAAAAGCAGAGCGAAAGAATAATTAGGGTTGTTTTCATGGTGCAAGGCAATTAGCGTAAAAAGTCAGGACTCTTTCTCTTCTCATTTAGTTGCATTAATTGATTGATTTAGGATCTGGTCCCCTACTACTTCAGTTCAAGTTGATCAATGCGGTTTATGAAAATCAATAATCAATTTATAAACCCTACGCGCATCTTCGATGAGCTCAAGTGCAGGGGTGTTATTTGCTGCGGGCATCCAATTCATTCTGTTTCTCCAATACAACAATGGATTTTTTGGTCCAAAGCTAATGGTTCCGCTACCGTTGCTTTTTTCTTCTAATTCAATATCAGTGAGCGTTCTCAGATTGAGAGATTTGATCGATATCTTGTAGACGCCTGATTTGATAATAATGCGCTCTTCTGTCAAAGCATAAAATGTGTTTGCTCTTTGTTTGGCATCTATGATGAAGCGGCCAAAAACATAAAAGAGGCCAATGATGACAAACGGAACGCCGAACAACGCGAAAAAAGGCACTCCTGAACTCAATGCCGAGACAAACCAAAAAATAGCAAACCCACACCAAAACAGACTGAATGGAATTAAAAATATGTCTGCTGTTCTAAATACAATGCCTTTCCTTGGTTGCCCAGTCCAGATGAGTTTTTCATTGGAGTCAAGATGCCCTTGAAATGCTTTTGATATGTCGGTTTCCATGTGTTTGTTTATTAAAGCGCTTTGTTCATTCTATAAATTGTCTTCGTTTTATCACCTTCTTTAGCAAATAAGCCCATTTCGACTCCCTTTTTTAAATCGCGACTAGCAGTTGCAGACGAGATTTCTTTGAAGACTTGCATGTAATCTTTTCTACTGAATTCAGTTGGATTGCGTTCTGAAAAATAGCTCAGACGATCGGTGGTAGTTAAAATGCGACTCTTGAAATCTAGCATGTGATGCAGCGAATCGTCCAGCACTTTTAGCATATAGGCAATGAAAGGCGTGGAATTTCCGGATTTGTCACTTTGTGAAAGCGCGTGGTAGTAGGCCCTTTGTGTTTGATGAATCATGTTCTCAAATGGAATAAATTCAAATACCGAAAATTCCTTCATCAAAATTAAGGTTTGCCACAATCTGCCCATTCTCCCGTTTCCATCAACAAAAGGATGAATGAATTCCATTTCGTAGTGAAATACACAACTTTTGATCAGTGCAATTTCATTTGATTCCTTGATGTAATGGAATAGTTCTTTCATTAAATGAGGCACATTTTCAGCAGGTGGCGCCAAGTGAGCAATCTGATCCCCGGCCATTATTCCGACCCCTTTTTTGCGGTACTTTCCATTTTCTGTTACTAAACCTTTCATCAGTAGCTCATGTGCCTTCAAAAATGATGTGGATGAAGTTGGATCAAATGAAGCGAGTTGCTGATAAACGCTCATGGCATTTAAAACTTCGTTGACATCTTTCTTCGGACCAATAATTCGCTTATTCTCTATTAATGCCGTGATTTGCGCCTCTGTGAGTGTGTTTCCCTCTATGCTCAGAGACGAATGTATTGTTTTGATGCGGTTTTCCTTCCTGAGTTTCGGAGAGGGTTTGTCTAGAAATTTGGCATTTATCTGACCAAGTTTTTCTGAAACCAAAGAGACCAACTTTAAAATCTCTGGCGTTATTTGATAAGAAGGCTTCATTTCTTGATACTATCATTTGATACTATCAAATATATAATAAAATTGCTTCATGACAGTATTTGGTTTAGTTACTTATTTCATTCGATGAGCGGCTTTCAAATTGACTATTCGATCACTCACTCCTTCCCTTGAGGCATCTATTGACTTGGCTTTTTCGGTGATCGCAAAATCAACTTCCTAGAAATAATTCATACGGATCGGTTACATAGAAAATTCTAGGTGAAATCTTACGATATCCCTTAAATGAATTTTTAAAATAACAACTAATTGGATTTATTAGAGAATCTCTTGGAGTTACCCTCATATCGACTACTAACAAGTGTTCTTTTCCTATTTTTGGAAAGTATGTTAATCCGGGGTATCTGAATGTAACGATACTGTCTGCGTAGATTTTTGAATATGGACAACTTAATTCTTCAACCGATTCAATGAAATCAATTCTTAGTGTTTTTAATAAAAATGCACTTTGAATTGAATCCATAATCAATATATTATTTGATGAATAAGCTAGTGTAGATTTATTATGAAATTTAATGGCCGTCTTCTCAAGGACACTATCATTATACCGGCAGTAGGTTATCCATTGATTTAAGGTCATCTTATTCTGCTTGAATATGGTATCGGCAATTTGAATTATTTGAGAATTATTTTTCTCAATTTTTCTCAAGAATACCGGAGAAATAGCGCAACTACTTACAATTGGTAATGCTATTAAAAAAATGATCCATTTCATTGAGGCACTAGGATTTTTATGGTTTTACAAATGGCGCGCAGTCGGATATGTTTTCGTTGTAATAGCTTGTGTCGCCCTGGCTAATTAGGATAAAGTCTGATTCATTTTTCTGTCTTTCGTTGATGAAATTTGTTCATCTCATACGAGTAACTATACACCCAATTGTCTTGTCCACCGATACAAATATTTACCCACTTTGCGTAGACGTAAATATAGTAATCTTCGGTAATTGGTTTGTCGATTCGAAGGGTTTGAATGATTTCTTGTCCTTGCAGCACAAAAATAGAGTCGTTCTGAAACAAGAGATACCTGTCATTTATTTTGATTGGCAACGAAGAGCTTGCAGCAATTTGTAGTTCGCTTGCGTGCGCAAAGTATTGGAGTGTGTCGTTCACGTAATCGAGTTTCAAATGATCTAAGGACCAAATATTTAGTTGACTCGCTTCGATTTTCGACGTTTTGTTGTCCAGAAAAAACTGCTCGATTTGTTTAGAAATCGTTTCACTACTTACTTTCTCAAAGTCGCTTGTAAAGAAGGGCGCCCAATTTGGGTCGGCAAAATAATCTATGAATGTTTTGAGTTGTTGTATGGAAGCGAAACCTGAATAAGTCACAAAATAACCGTTTTTTCCTTGACTTATATTCAAATGATTGTAGGTTAAAAGAGGGTCGTAAAGTTGAATTTCAATTTTTTTGTTTTGCAATTG
>JACCDN011030544.1_pt1 | contig 47947 bp, 53 predicted proteins | sample 7441691 | NCBI WGS metagenome assembly JACCDN01 (sample SAMN15323439, study PRJNA562643) | freshwater metagenome | isolation source: river surface water | place: USA:Blue River Watershed | collected 2017-08-16 | reverse complement strand
CCTACAACATGACACCCTATATTTGGGTAATTTTTAGATATAATCTCAATATAATTCATTATATGATCTCCATAATAATGTATGATGTGGTTAATAGTCCCATTGTTTCTGTGTTTCCTCTATTTACATACACCGTCGATGCAGCACTTGGACCTACTCTAGCAGACAGTGTAATGGGTGCTGTTGATAAAGACACAAACGTTTTGGTTATCCCTAAACAACTACTTGCGCTTGCTATACCTGGTCGAGCGGCTGCAACTGATATAGCCTCAGCGTTTTTGAACAATGCCGTTACAATAGTGGACAGTGAAAAAGAACATGCGCTATATATGTTAAAAATCACTACGATGTTAGAATTGTCGTAGGTTGGTGTTACTGTAGTGGAAAAAATTTGAAATCCTTCAGTATTGGTTGGCGTTGTAGTATCATACGGAAGAATTGTGGTTCCGGTGGTTGTTGGAATTATTCCACTTATATATTGGATCACTTTTCCGAATGGCACAAACGCACCATTAAGTCCACATTCGAATTGTGGTATTGATGTGTTGTATCTAATTCCACTCACGATACCAGGCCGTTCGGCGGTAGTACCATATGGAATCCAAGCACTTCCAGTTCCCGGAAGGTGTGTATTATCAGATAATTTAAAAATTGGATTAAGGGAAACTCCATCCCCATTTGTTACTACAATTTGGTTCAGTGTTCCGACTAATGTTCTTGCCGCTGTATTGTTGGCACTTGTTCTTACTAAGATTCCATTTAATCCACTATCATTTAAATAATTAACATTGGACGCTGATGTCACTAGTCCTTTTGCATTTACAGTAACGTTGTTATATGTACCGACATTACTGTTTACTGTTGCCAATGTTCCGGTTATTGAAGTTGTTCCGGTTCCAGTAAAATCACCCGACAATGTAATTGATTGATTACTAGTCAAGTATGAAACATTGGATGCAGCAGTTACTAATCCTTTTGCATTTACAGTTACGTTGTTATATGTACCGACATTACTGTTTACCGTGGCAAGAGTTAATGATGTTCCACCCAGCGTACTAGTAACATCACCAGAATATGCGGGCAATTCAGCTGCCCACACTGATCCATTGTCATAGTAGGTAATACCCTGATCGGTAGAATAGTATTGTCGTCCTGATGTTCCAGCTGCTGGCTTAGACCCGTTTGTTCCAAGTGCGTAGCTTACTGCATTTCCATCATTAATAACCTGTAATAAATTTGTTACATTTCCTAAACCAACCGATGAGCTGGATAACGCTGCTGTTGTAATATTAGTGATTAGTCCCTTATTGTTTGCCGTAACAACCGGCACCTCTGTGGTCGAGCCGAATGACCCAACTGTAGCATTTACAGTCGCCAATGTGAGAGAGGTTCCACCCAGAGTAGAGCTAACATCGCCAGAATATGCTGGTAGAATGTTGTTCCAAACCGCGCCATTATCAAATGCAACAATTCCCTGATCTGAGGAGTAGTAAAAGGTTCCAACGGTTCCCACGACAGGTCGATCGCCATTTAAACCAGCGGCATAGCTTACTGCATTCCCAGCATTTGCCACCTTTTCGCCGACACTCTGTACGGCAGATGTCACATCGATGCCATTTACTGTTAATGCGCCTTCAATTTCTATATTATTAATAACAAACGTCATGAAATTTCTCCGTGTTTGGTGACCGTCCAATACACATTACCTGTTAATGCTGAATTGGCATTTGCGTTTATGATAAAACCACTACTAGTTACAGATTCTATAGACCACGATCTAGAATCAATTCCTATAACCGATACCGAGTAATTTGCATCAGCTAATGGAGTATTAAATGTAATGGTTGTCTTTTTCGGATTACCTGAAAAACTTCCAGAAGTAACCACCCCGGACATGTCTGTTGCGTGCTTTTTTGCTACCCAATACACATTACCTGTTAATGCGGAATTGGCATTTGCGTTTATGGTAAACCCTGAGCTAGACTCTGACTCAATGGTCCACGATCTAGAATCAATTCCTATAACTGATACAGAGTAATTTGCATCAGCAAAAGCTGTGCTAAAAGTTATTGTTGATTTTTTTGGATTACCTGAAAAGCTTCCAGAAGTAACTGTTCCGGCTTTTTGTGGAATAAAAGGAATTAGTAAATTACCACTTCCCAATATGTTGTTTCCGTTGATTGTTTTGATGTTGGTGCCGCTGATCAGAGTATCCTGTTTCCCATCAATGGCAGCTTTAACTGCAGATTGAGACGGAACTAGGGTATCACTATCATCAGTAAACGTGGCATCTGTGCTTACATGTTGGAAATTTACAAATTTAACAATTGATGCAGTTCCATTGTCCTTTTTAATAAAAAGATCACCATCATACGTATTGATGGCAACTTCCCCCAAATTTAGATCTGAGGTTGTTGGGGACTTATCTGGCACGGCACTACGTTTAAGTAATATTACTTCACCCATAATGGTATCCAATAAAAAAAGGTCTCTATGTAGAGACCTTTTTATTTATATGTTTATAACTATTAGTAAGAACCACCATCAATAGAATTGGAAAATTCCAAGCCAGTTGCCCCAGAATTGACTTTTACTATATACCCACCAGTACCTGTGTATGCTGAGGGGGCATCTGTCAAACCAATAAATGCTGTTGCAACGGTGGTATTAATCCAGTTTGTTCCATTGAAGGTCAATGCTTGGCCACTAGATGGAGCTGTCAAAACCACGTTCGAAATATCGTCGAGAACCATGCTGCCAATTAATGTATTAACCGATGATGAAAAGTCCGTAATATCAGCTGCAACGTGAGTGTGACCTTCCAACGAGAACGCTGTGAAAGCACCAGCTCCTACTTTAGTACCCCACTTATCAACACCTTCATCCCAAAGCATGAAAGAATTGTCGGACGTTCCACGCTCAATTTCTAACCCTGCATTTGCTGACGGTGCACCAGCCTCTCCGCTGTTTAGCACCAGAATATTGTCACCAATATCAACTGTAGTGGAGTTAATGTGTGCTACAGTTCCGTTAACAGTCAGATCGCCTGAAATGATAACATCATTGGAGAAAGTTTTATTGCCACCAATTGTTTCAACGCCTGTAGTGTGGACATAATCAGATTCAGTGAAGTTAGTTAAATCCGCTTTTACTAAAGTAACAGCACCAGTCTTACCAGCAACACTGGTTACAGTGTTTACCTGAGCTCCAGCTTCTATGCCTGCCAGCTTGGTATGATCAGCTTCCCCGCCAATTGGAATAACGTTTGTTCCGTCCCCAATGTATAACGTTTTGGTGTCTGACTTAAACGAATACGCTAATTCGCCCTCAGAAAGAGAGCCTGGAGCTCCGTTGGCTACGGACCGTTTGATTTGAATAAGAGTTGCCATTATTTATTTTTCTCTTGACTAGTGCTTTATTTATACAAGGTTAAAAAGTACCACCATCCCAATCATGCAAATCAACATACTGTTTAACTGCTTTTTGGGAAGAAATTTTTGTATCGCTATTAGCAGACAAGGTAGGATCAGTATCCAGGTCGTCCGCTTTCAATTGAAGATCATTTGTTACATTATTTAGCCCGACATCGTTTTTTGTTATTGGCTGCCAAGTTTTATCACCACGATACCATTGTGTAATAGTACCTGGCATAATTACATTTTCTTTTGCATCTAAATCATTCTGTAATCCAGAAATATCGTTTTTTGTTATTGGCTGCCAAGTTTTATCACCACGATACCAATGGGAGTCGTCACTAGAGATGACAATTGGTTCTTTTCCGTTAAGTGCTGTCTGTAACCCCACGACATCAGCAATAAAATGCAAATGAACGAGATCAGCAACATCAACAACATTTATTGTTACAGAATCTACATCAGATGTTAAAATTATTTTAGAATTGCCTTTCAATGTTTTAAATTGAAGGGTGTTGCCCACTTTCGTGTCATATATGCCTGTTCCAGTTCCTATATTGGCGCCATAAGACGGATCATATGTGTGGGGGATAGATACGTTTAAGATGCCAGCAGTGACAGATAATCCGTTGCCTACACCAATAGATTGAATTTTCCCATCAGCATCAGAGAACACAATAGTGTCTGGCGTAAGAGAACTAATGCCATCAAATAAGTTACTTCTTGGGAAAATTCTCTTACCAGACATAATAACTACACAAAAGTACCTGTTATTTATAGAACAGTACGATTAATCGTATTGATCTTTTACGTGCCTAAGGGCATCTTTAGCGTTTCTCTTTAGTTGTTCAGGATCTTGCAACCTGAAACCGCCCGACCTAGTACTCATGTTTTTAAAAATTTCTGTCGACAGCAATTCGCTCCATTTATCGAGAAATCCCATTGGATCATAGTCTATTAATATTTCGTGACGGTTGCTTGGGTCAATATAAAACGACATCACTTCAACATTGAAATCGTCTAGTTCATCTTGATGGAAAACTGGAGAACTAATGCAAAAATAACTAACAATTTCCCAAACATCATCTACTTGTCCCCAAATACATCTAAAAACTATAATATCCGTATCGTCAGGATCCTCATTGAAAACGGTGTTAAATGAGCTATCAAAATCAAACTCCAAATGTATATTATGGTTGTTTTCTCGTTGATGCTTTGTTATTCTGTTTATACGTTCATATACAAAATCCGTCAACGCTTGCATTTCACGTTCTGATCGGGTCTGACCAAAATCATTCGCCCAACTTTCTGTCAGTGTTACTAGTTTGGTTACCTTCATCTCAATCTTCATCAATTGTTATGTTATTTATTTTATCTTTAACAATTGAAGGACCGTTAAACTGGGCACTAATAATATCTGCTGCTTTTTTTTCTATAATAGGACTCAAAAGCTCTGCTGCTCCATCAAAATCCTTTTCTTTTATCTTTGCAATCATGTCTGTCAATTCATCTTGGAAATTCATATAATTTTGCCTTTCGAATATAGTTTATTTACTTGATTTATAAAACAGTGGAAAAAAGAAAAGGTGGCATGCGCCACCTTTTTAACACTATAGTGTCATCTTAACCCGTTCGGAATACCTTTAGTAACAACAGCCGTTGCAGACCATGGATGTAATGATTCAATGTGATCAGTTACAATAGAGAAATCATAAATTCTGCCTTCTGAGAACCAATCATCTAACCCTTCATACAACAGTCTTGCTGCGTCTTCTGTAAAGATTAAATTAGATCCGTTTAATTCTGCAAACGCTTGTTCATCTCTTCGCTTGCATATAATGAGCACTTCTGTTGGAACTTGGCGGCGGGCCAATTCAACAACATCTTCAATAAAAATAGGATCATCTGGATTAAATTCAATTTTTATTTGTGCAATGCTACGCTGTGAGTGTCCATTTGCTGCCTTACCTCTATTGCGTGTTGCGTGCTGTGCAAGCTCAAATGAACAAGGACAAGTCGATGAATATACATAATTCACAGTTAAATAGAATTTATAATCTTTACCTATTTTTTGCCCTTCCAGCACACAATCGTAAAAAATAAAACCTTCTAACTTTTCGTGACTTAATTTTTGCCCATCTACAATCTTAAACACCTCCGAATCCGGGGCGTCGTTTGGCAACACCTTTCTAGTACGCAAGGCGGGCTGGGTCCAAGGATATTTAAATGACATCTTACAGAAAACATTCGAAGACGATTGTGTGTGTTGTAGGCGATTTAATACATTCTTCAATCCAGTAGTGGATAGATGGTTTGCAATTTCTTCGTGCATCACAATAGGAAATCTACTAAGATTCAAACCTTTTGCGTTTGGATCATCCAACGATCCATATAATGAAGTTTTAGCATGAAGCTTTTCAATTGCTCCATCTCTACGCATGAACTGGATAGGCAAGTCCACCCCAGATACACCCACTTTATTCAATTGAACCTTAGAACCAAAAATAGCTGGATCTATTTGTGGGTCTGGTAAATTAGCATCATCAGGATAAAAATCTTCATCATATTCAAAGTCTAAATTCGGAATATGTTGAGAATAGTCATTGTGTCGAAATATTTTTTTAATTTGCATTATTCTGGATCTCCTACTATTGGCCGTAAGGCAAAATCTAATGGGTGAATGTTTATTGTGATGGATCCGTCGTTATTTTCTATAATAGGACAAGGTTTACACACAACCGTGTAATTATCAGAAATCGGAGATAGTTTTTCAACATCCGAGTCCTGTATATAAAAAGTTAAACTCTCCATAAAGTGAGCATGAAGGGCTTGTTGAAGTTGCTGATCTATTGCGGCGCATGCTTTATTAACCAACGTATCAATCACTTGCTCTTTCATTATATCGTTCATTTTATCTTTCTCCCAAGAAGATCAAATGTTTGCTTTTAGTTGCTACACTCAACATATAGTGATTTTAGTATGAGTATTAATGTATATCGATTGGGAATAATCATATTTGTTATTGTGTTTCAAATGTGCTCGTGTAATAAATTGTTCAATCGTATTTCTTGCTGTCACTCTTAAATTCCAATAGGTCGTATATTCTACTTATACGGTCTCCGAGAGAAGGTGTGTCGACTACAGTCAACAAAGGAGAGGGTAGATAATAATTATAGAAACGTTCCATAGTTGCATCTACCATTGTGCTATAGAATTTGTTGTGTCCACGTACCCCGTCTTTTTCTACAGAAAAATGACCAGCAGGAAGATATACCACATGATGGTACATCTGGTTAGTCGTATCTATGCAATTCTTGGCATATTCATCTAACCAATCTGAAAATTTATTATTCATTCCTAACGTAATAGTTGAATATACTAGCAGATCAATAGGTGTGCGTTCTGTGAACCAAATATCTGGTGATACGCTAGCCTCATATTCATCGTCACACTTTCGCTTTAGAATTTCATTTTGAAACTGAATTGTGAGATCCAAATTAGTGTTAACTTCTTCAAGGGTAACATTCCAATCTAATAGAATTGATCTAGACGTCTTTCGTTGAACTATCTTAAATCCAGCATCAGCAAATTGTTTGATTAATGTGGTTTTCCCACAACCTTGGGATCCGGATACACTTATTAACATTTTATTATTTTCCTAAAGCAAAGCATAACATGTGGATAATTATATATGCTTTATAGAATAAAAGCAACAGGTTAATTAAATGTCATCATCCCCCAATCCTTCAAATCTTTTCTCATTCAACACATGCTGTATCATCTTTAATCCGTTTAGTATTTGAGGAGCCAATGTCGGATATTCGGCGAGGCAAATTGAATACCGCTTGGTCAAAACGTCAGAAATTTTAAATAGTTCATCTATAGGTAAATTTTTCCACTGATCGGGATCATTTACCATATTAGGTGAATCGATATTAAAATCATACATTAAGAAGGCAACCCTTTAACATGAACCATTTGTGCATTTCCGACAGACCAAGCAGAATATGTTTGGGTACCATCTTCTGATCGTATTTGCGATGGATCGATCTCTGTTCCTGAAAGAATATCTCTCAAAATACTATCAGATTTTCGTTCGGCGTCTTTTCCTGTATTAAATATCCACAATTCCTCAAATGTTCCTTCCTCAGGATCCTCTCTTCGAAAAACGAGATGAGCTCCCTTCACGTATCTAACATCTCCCTGACGGTCAGATTCTTGGTCTTCTTCATCTCCAAACTCGTCTCCATCTTCATCAAAAAAATCTTCTCCTTCTTTCTCTATTTCAGAATCATTATTAGACTCATCACCAAACGAAAAGTCTTCATCATCTCCTTTATCCTCAAAGTCATCGTTGAACTCATGATCGGCAGTATCATCTAAACTATCTTCTGATGAAAAATCTTGATCTACATCTTTAAAATCAAAGTCTTCTGACTTCCCATTGGTAAAACTTTGAGCAGCATTTGCAAATGCCTTGCTCATTACTTGCAAAAACTCAGTAAACGACACTTTGCTCATTGGTTTGTCGGTGGAATCTGTTGAATCCGTTTCGGTTGAAAAATCAGAATCTAAAACATCATCATCTCCATCTTCAGCCAGCTTTGATACAGCCGGATCGTCAAATTCGACAGACGATTTAATATTCGGCTCGGCCTTAGCTCTAAAGGGATTTTTATTGGATTTATCGTCTTTAGGCAACTCTTCTTGTTCCAAAGATACAGGTTGAAATTTGTTTTTGTAATTAAAGCGATAGGTCATGATTATCACAAAGGTATTTGTTGTATTTATAACTAAAAACTGTAGTTGTTACCTTCCCTAAATAAGTTAACACCAATGATCTTAATTTAATGGCATCATACAACATAATTCCTCTAATACAGGAAAATCATCCAACAGAATATACGGGATTTCCATTTCTCACCCTTTTGGAATTTAAAGGCCATCCATTTATAACAGTTATTGACAATTACACCAATAATATTATCAGAGCTTATGTGTTGGACATGTGTGATGCGGAAAATGTAGATAAAATGTCTTTCATCAACGTCGTCGACCTGTGGTGGTCAAGAGATTTGTACAAATCTCAACCAATATCTTTTTTTCTTTCTAATGAGGGGTTGGTGCCTGCTACTTATAAAATATTAAAAACATTTAGTGTGGAATATATTACGAGAGCTATCGGTCCTGTTCCAAAATTTGACATGGACACTGTCTTTAGCACCAAAAGAAGAAAACGTAAAGACCTTTCCAAATTTCAAATATCCATCAACCACAGTCTAGATATTAATCAACAATAACTCTTGTTGAGCATATAGAATGGTTTGTTGAACACCATCACAAAAATATTGGCACGGATCGCCAATATTTTGTTTCATCATGTCAAATATATCCCAAGTATCATTATACCAGATTCCACTGTTGTTATGTAATAAGGTAGGATCGTTAAAACTTGTTCTCGACTCAATTCCAAAATTTGTCTCAATAATTTTTGCATACACATATCTCACACAAAATTGTTTAGAAGGATAAGATAGCTCCATATCATTGAATTGAAAATATCTTAATATATTACGTTTTATTGAATGTTCATCAATTTCGAATTGTTTTACAACATGCTCATCAGAGTGGTTATAAAACATACTATGAAATATTTGCTGATTCAATTTCCAAATTGGTGATACCATTTAATCAATCCCACGTGCCCATCGCACGTATTATGTGATAAAGAGTTGAACGGTCTGGCGTGTTCAGTCAAACAGTGTCCCAAGAAATCACAACTAACACATATTCCGTTATTATTTACTTGTTGTTTTTCGCTAGTGCACCAATGTTGATAATCACCAAAAGAATCCAATAATTCAAAAAATTCCTTATCATCTGAATCAAAAGATAATACCCCATAAAAACCTTCAGGAGTGATGTATATGTGTTCATCACTATACATGTTTCTTCTTTTTGCTAATACATCATCAAGCATAGTGAGGTTGATGAAATTAAAATGCATATGTGAACGCAGGGCAATCCATTTTTTCACATAATCATCAAATTGTCTATGACTAACATCTAATGCATTGGCTTGATTTTTTGAGTATGGTTTCAATTCAACATCCGTAATTGATTTAATGCCATTGAAAACATTAATGATGTTGGATGGCTCCATTTCCAATATAATCGGTGATACTAATACAATCATACTAAACGGTCTTGAAATTTTCAACATGTTGTTTAGTACGAGGTTAGATTTTTCTCTTGCATGGAAATCAAAACTCACTGACAACGTTATATCATCACGTAAAAATGATAAATGTATATTGCTCAAATTAGTAACCACATTCACACTGTGAGTGTAACTCAGACATAAATCAATTAAAGTGTTTAAATATTCAAAAGACAATAAACCAACTTCACCGCCATATATTTCAATACTGTCTATTGTGTGTTTATGTGATATTTCAACGAGCATAGCGTCGATTTTATCAATAGACAAAATATTTCTGTCTGATAATTGCTTTTCTGTTAAATAACAAAAATTACACCTAAAATTGCAGTAATATGTTGGATTAATAGATACGTTCATGATATGGTAATAAATGGTATAGAGTTTAGAGAATATTCTTTCTTTAGACCGTTCATGTGAAGTATATCATTCTCTAAACTCTTCATTATTTTACAGTGCGTAGTTACAAACTCTGCTCCTTGAGACTTCATATCTTTTATTGTCTTTTTGCATCCATTGCAAATGTCAAACAACGAACACGATATGCAATCATATTTTAACGCAAACAATTCTTCCCGATTTAAAGGTAGAACCAAAGATCCATTCATCTCATCTGTAAACGAAATTGGATAATCACCGTCATCTCCAAATGCACCACAAGAATAATAATCACCAGCTGGTTGTATGCATCTAATTCCTGAATCGCAAGATCTATTTTGAGGGCACGTCGTATTTCCATGAGACAGACGTCTAATCAGTTGTTGAGTATTATATTCCCATGGAGTCAATCCCATATGATAAATCTTCACGTAGGTTCTGTATATTTTTCCCAACATGTACGGGACAGTCTGTGCTCCAGACATCATTCCATAATTTAATTTACACACAACGTTTAATTCTTTTGCCAATAACACATTATCAATTGCTGAACTCTCATTCTCGTTTGTTATCACTGATATAAAATCTGGGATATATCCAAAATCATCTTTAAACATATAACAAATATCTTTGAATATAACATCTGTTAGTGGTTTAGTTGGAGTTATCAATCTCGTATTGCCATAGTTAAAAGATGTTCCAATTTGAATAAGAGGATGAGAGAATAATTCTCGCCAAATTGATGGTTTTTTATAATATGCCCACAGGTTAGTTGTTAAACTTATGGGGATATTCAAATTATGTTTTTCAAGTATTTCTATAAGCTGATAGTAAAATGAGGGTGGTACCATAAGAGGATCCCCACCATTTACTATAATAGTTGATGTTTTTGGGAACCGATACAGAAAATCATCAACGTATTTCAAATCCAACACTTTCGTGTGTTCTGGAGATATGTTGGTCGAACTGCAAAAAGTGCAATGAAAATTACAGGCTTCAGTTGGTTTAATAATTAAATCCATTATCTAAAATTACCACGCTTCCAACTAACAGTACACAAAACTCTATTGGGTATTTCATCAGATGGGTGTATACTAGTTACTTTATGTTTGAAATACGGATTCATGTTATTTAAAATAACAATTTTGGTAATAGTTGGCGCTATTACCTGCGTGCCACTTGATGAATTTTGGCATCGGTCTTCAATAACCAAATGCCCACCATACAAATCACTATTCCAATACGTTGGGTATAATAGCGCAAAAAAATCAATGTCGCCATCATGATAATCCGTGTGTGCTACATATGAAGCTTGCTCCACTCCTCTATTGACACACACATCCAAAAATGATGGTTTGCCCCATATGTTCTTACCAAAAGGCAATATATTGCTTTTAAAAAAATTAGCAATATTGGTTTCGTATTCATTTTTTATTTTAAACAACATCCCCTTCTCACAAGATTCACTTGGCTCAAACCAGATATGATCATCAAATGCACCAAGCATTGGAAGCGCGGGATCGTCAGCTTCCAATATATAAGACCCATTAAGGTGCAATTCTCTTGCTAACAGCTCACCATCAATTATCATTTTGGCCACTCAGGATGTTCGTTGAATATTATTTTATAAATGCACTGATCTTTCATATCATTGCATAGAGAATGCGTGTGGATCAAAAAACAGCCCATTGTACATCGTTTGAAGAATTCACAATGTAAACATCCTTTCTGATCCATATACCACCGTTCCATATCTCGATTGTCACTAATATTAAAAACTGGAATTAGATTTTTGTCACGTTGAGGGAATTCATCCAACAGCGAGCAACATCTACCTTGATTACCGTTGGGGCCAGTTATTTGTGATCGTCTGCAGCTAGTTTGATTAACTTGGTTGCCTTTCCATGTCACTATTGGTCCAGCGTTGGGATATGTCTTTATTACCCATCTAAAAAAACTCAACATCTCACTCTCTGTTGGAGTATGAAAAGGGGCAGTCTGATTGGGACTATAGTAATCGAAATATAAACTAAAATTGTCATATATCCAATCTAATTGATGATCATCATTGCTCATTAAATAATTAATATTCGGACGAGTCATCACCACTGATATGTTTGTTATCAAAGTAGAGTCAATGCGTTGCAATAACTTTAAATTGTTGAAAAACAAATCACGATTTGTGTTGTTAAATCTACCAACAGGATCGTAACTAGTGGTTAATGATACAGTGGCAACCGTGCGTAGATGTTGTATCAAATCAATAACTCTTGTTACTCTTTGGTAAATTAAATTAGTAACAAACGTAAAGGAAACTGTTACCTTCTCCTGATTTGCAAATTCCTGTATAGCAATGATTAGCATTTTATAATCATTAAACAGCTGATCAGAAATATCATCGTGGAACAATTCACCACCCATTATGTTTATGCTATGAGGTTGGTGAGGATTTTGCTTGATATCATTTATCAAATCATCGGCTCTGTTAGCAATAGAATCTTGGCCAACTTTGCTATCATGGTCTTGCCAACAAAAAGAGCACCGTAAATTGCATTCTTCAAACAAATATACAAAATGCTCTATATCCTCGTTGGTTTTATTGAGGGTCTGTAGTATGTCCATCAGTCATCACCAAAGATATATTATCAAACAATAACGACAATGCATAATCTTGCATCTGCCCTAAAGCACCAAATAAGGTATTACCATTGAATGCAAATTCATCAAAACACGAATAATATACCATATCAGATGGGGCAGTATGTGTGATGTTGATTAGCATGCTCATTACGTTTGGTTTAGTTGCCACTTGAACCCACGTTTTCCCGATTTTTGATATTATTGGATCATCATTTTTATTGTAGGTAAGGAAGTTATCTTCAATCCCTTCGTTTAGTTTACAATGAACCAAAAGATATAGTGGCAAAAAAGTAATTATATCAACTTGTTGCTTCAATACCTCTTTCATGCTTTTTAAAACATCATCAATTTCGTCTTTTGTTAAAAAATCGAAGATACAACCAGAGTGCACAGATGTTCCATTTGATGCTTCCAAGAACAACAAATCTGCATGTATTAACGATAAGTTGCTATTTGGAATCATATTACCACTGGTGATATAATTCTCAATAAGAGTCTTATCAACATCGATTATAACAGCTTCAATGTTGGCATTTCTCAAATAAGACAAAAATCCAATGTTTTTAATATTGGATTTTTTATAATCAATAACGTATGAATCATACGTATTGTTGAATTTGTCTCTCAACTGGTCATTGGAAAATGGTAAAGTTACTACTTCTTGACAAAACATTTATAGAGTACCCATTCGTTGATTTTTTTGCGTTCAAACGAGAACGCTTTAATTTTATTATCCGATAAAAAATTAAAACAATCAACAATGGAAACCTCCCCATTCAAATACTTCAATAAAAAGATCATCTCTTGTTCTAGGGAAGGATAAGCTGACACTCCACAATAATTACAATAAGTGTTAAATAACAATTTATATTGTTTTCTGGTTATTGGTTGTCGTTTGATTATAAACGAACACAGCGAAAACACTTCTTCTGTTTGTTTATTGAACACATCGTAATTTTTAATCAAGGATGATACCGTGCTTAAAGCTCTATCCTCTATCCATTTCTCCATAATGTTGGTTATTTTTGTATTAAATGACACATCACTTGGAAAAATTCCACTATTTTTTGTAAAATACACCAACAACTCAAAAGCACAATCAGAAAAAGTGATTGGAAGCAAAAATGGAGGAACGGCGACTATGTCCAACACCTCAATCGGTGGTGCGACGTTTCCTGTTTCTGAAAAATGCTTTAACCTATAGGTTTCATACAATTCTTTCACATAAAAGCTATCCATTTTAAAAATAACTTTTACTATGTGATCCAGTGTGGTATATAATATGTTCCAATATAATTGATCATTCACATATATCATCAATTTTCTATTTAATACTTGCTCTTCTTTTAATTTTTCGAAATTATCGCAATTAAATAAAGGAAGTCTGAAATTATTTGGATCAAATATAACTTTATTAAAAACGCTATCAACAAACCCGAAGTCTCTTGATGTTGCTATATCGAACATATCATCTTGTTCTAAATAAACATTTGGTGTCAAATAAAACATCAATTTATCTCCTATTTCTTGAATTGTGGCAATCAGCATGGCAACTAGAATGGCAGAATGATACGGCTGCGCCTTTAGTTGGATCAGTCCAATACTCTTGCAATGTCGGTAACATGTAATTTAAGGCTTCAGTTACTTGTTGTTCTATATTTACGGCCGCGTCCTGTTCTATTCCTGATGCTGCTTTAAGCTGCACTAGATCAATAGATATTACTGGAAGACTCAAATGCTGTTCTCCAAAATTAACAAAACTACAATATTTGTAATATGTTTCAACTGTTGGCTTAGCTCCACCGGAAATCTGCTGGGTAAATTTGCAGTATCGCACTCTCGAATATAGCTTGGCCCAACGCTCCAGTTGACTCAATAATCCCGTTGATGTTACTTGATGGCCAGCTTTTAATGTGGTGGGATAGTAGTAATAAGATCCCGTTGATGGAAAAGGTAATGGTATGCCTGGATAATCTATCAATCCTGACGCTTGTAAGTATTCAGCGTTAGTGGCCTTATTTTCGTCTTTTAAAATATACGCATTAGCCGGAGTGCGCAAGTAGGTATTGACAAGTTTGTATATTTCATTTACAGTTATTTTTTTATTCATTTTTCACTTCCCATAAACCCGTTTAGTACCTCATTATACAAAGGCAAATTGTTATGTTCTTTCAAATACTGCATCAGTGTTTTGGGTGCAGGACATACCACCTCTTCATAATCATCAGGATTCTTTATCTTCTTTCCATCCTTTGTTTCCCAATTCAATTGATGACAATCTCCATTACATATATCAACGACCTCACAATTCCAACAATGTTTTGATCTTGTGAGCTCATCATTTATATTACACATGCGCTGTGGATTATAAAATATATCTTCTAAACTATCTGTTATCTTTGCAAACATTTTTGTGGGGGCCGAGTTAGGACATCCCCCGATCGTTCCATCTGCGTTTAGAGTAAGAATTTTTTGTTCACACTCTCTGCATCTACATCCACTATGCAGTTGATTAACAACCACTGTTAAAATGGAATTTAAAAATTCATTGGAAAACAAACAACGATATCTTGGGTTATCTTCGTAAAACTTCCACATTCTCATAAACCAGTCGTCCAACTCAACATTGGAAGGAAAAATATCTTGATTATAAGTTGCATTTCCATCCATGGTGATTCGTTCTAAATGCACATATCGCACACCAGTCGACTCAACAAAATCAAAAAAATCCTTCAATGGTGTTTTTGTCAAATTCTTACTAATCGATACCATAAGAGTAACATTAAAACCATTATCGATTAGCCACCGTAAATTGTCTTTCCACAACTGTTGTTGATTTTTATTTGCAAACCGTATATCCAAATCCCAAGAAGTGCCAATCGCAGTGTCTTTAAAATGAGTGATAAAAAAGGTTTTTATTTCATCTGTCAACTTATATGTTAAATTAGTAGTAATAGACCACCAAATATTCGGAAGCATTCTTTTAATTTCCGTAGCAACTAAGTCCATATCAGCAATTGGGGCCAGCATCGGTTCCCCACCGTGGAACGAAATGTTGCCAGTAGCATTCGGATTTATTTCAGAAATTCGTCTAAACAAATCCAAAGTGTCATTAACATTAAAAAAAATCTTTGCCCCATATGTTCCGTTCGTAAAACAATGTTTACAATTTAGCTGACATGTTTCAGTCGTCTTTAAATAAAACATCATCGGTTTGTTCAAAAACCGATGAACAGATGTCGTTTGGTTTTGACTTTTAAAAAATATACTCATCTACACATCCAAATGCAATAATGGTTTTAATTCAAATTATACACTTTTTTTCATGCTTGTCAATTAAACCTTTATGATGACCATTAGTGCAATGTTTCTTGGACGCGTTTCCGTCCCCCCAGTGCTACTAGTAGTGCTTGGAGTGCCGTCATAATATGCATAGTTGGCAGTTGATTGCGCATCTCCTGCTTGTACTCCTGTTATGTTATAATTGTGTGTGTGAGCTTTTAATGCATCTGTTTGTGAGCTACCCAAACCTCTACCAGCATCTACGCCACGTCCATGGTCCCAACCTCTTATAAATTCTCCCCTCAAATCTGGTAGATTGAATGTGGTCGTGCTGTCTCCTGCACCAAAAGTAACACCTAGCAAATCAAATAACGCTCCATATGTGTTGCGACTAATTGCTGAGCCATTGCATTCCAACCATCCTACTGGAGCGGCTAATCCCAGATTCATATAGTATGCAATGGTACCGGGAGGAATCCTGATAGAGATATCCACATAACTTTTGGTTGCGGCATGTAAAGGCAAGGTGGGTGCCCCTGAGAGAGTCAATGCTCCTGTCATCGGAGTGGAACCATCAACCTCTAAATAACCATTCATTAATCCCTGAACTGCTTGTTTAGGCATAACATCACCTAATGAATAATGTGATGGATCAGAATCTACGCTCGTATACCTCATCACCCCGTAATTTGTCGAAGAGGTTTGTTGTATGGTAGTGTTGGTGTTCCTTAAAAATCTATCACTAACCACTTTAAAAGTAATAAGCGAACTATTTGAAGGATCTGACGGCAACGTAGCAAACCCAAAAGATGATGATACTAATCCAGTATAAGTTCCACCGGTGGTGGGAACGAACGATCCTCCCCCCGTTGTTACTGCATTGTCCACATACTGTTTGTTTGCAACATCATCTGCAGCAACGGGAGCATTGGGCGATTTAGGTAAAGTGCTAAAAGTCTTTATTCCAGAAATTGTTGCACTGCCAGTTAACAATACGGCTGTTGTATCCACATATTGTTTATTGACTAAATGGTTCGTGTTGGTTGGTGAAGTGGATTGTATTGTTACTCCTGTAACCGTTAAATCGCCAGATATGGTACCACCAATTTTCTTTAAATATATCGTGTCCGCATAATCCATTGTTATGAGGTGAGTCCCCGATGTTGGGGTAGCAGACATGGTTATGTTTCCTGATACACTTCCACCACTTTTGTTTAAATAGTGATTCTCGACAAATAATTTGTTGATTAAATGATTGGCTGCAGAAGGAATCGCACCACAAACCACATTATTAGTGAAGGTGGTGGTGTTTTGAAAAGTTACAATACCAGTTACTGTTCCACCCAACGTTTTATCCAGAAACGTACCATCAACATATTGTTTTGTTGTTGCATGCATGTTCAAAGAGGGTGCCCCAGAGAGAGTCAACGCTCCTGTCATCGGAGTGGAACCATCAGCTTTCACGTAGGTACTGAGCCCGATTGATGGAATGGATGCTAGCGAGTCAATGACGTATTTCTTAGTAGCAGCTTGATAGTCTGAAGATCCAACGTTGGGATGGGCATTCAATATCAATGGTCCCGTCATCGTTGATCCAGATTTCAATACGGGTAGTGTTGAAAATTGAGTATCAACGTATTGTTTAGTTGCTGCGTGCATATTCGATGTTGGATTGGCGTGAAGAGTTAAAAATCCAGTCAGCGATGTTCCTGTCGTTGGAACATAATTAGTAGCGACGGTGTTTGATAACGTTGTTATCTGAGTATCAACGTATTGTTTAGTTGCTGCATGCATATTCGATGTTGGATTGGCGTGAAGAGTTAAAAATCCAGTCATTGTGCCACCCAAACGGGACACTCCTTCGCCTACAATTTCCCATGCTCCGTTTATGAATGTTTTTAATTTATTCGGAGATGTTGATGTATCATACCAAAATTGTCCTCCATATGGATTGACAGGAGCGATTGTGCTAGATGATAATACCAACACATCGTGCCAAGATGTGTTGCCTCGCAATTTTAAATAATGCTCATTCGCTCCATGGAATTTGTGCCATAATTGCCCACGCGCAGCTATTTTAGTTGAATCATTATGGGGATCGATTGACCCGCTGGCATGCTCCAAGAGGTTTGCAAAGTTTTGCATGAGCATGGAACCCCAGCTAGTGGTGCCTTGCCCCCAAAAAGTAACAACTCTGGTGGAATCGGTCATCGGTGACGGAGCTCCATTCACTACAACATTGTTGCCGTCCGCAAAGATAATGGTATAATCTGTCATTTTAAATATTTCCTCTTATTCTTATTTAGGCATACACTGCTGGATATATTTGACGCCAATCATCATCAGCATATATTGATACTGTTAACGGACTAGTTATGATTCTCAAATCACCGGGTTTTGGGGTAGCAGTCGGATTAATTTTCGCGAAATTGTCTTGAATGTTTCCGATAGCATTTGTAACATACCCTACATTCGGAACATCTGTATTTACAGGAGATGTGCGCATTCCAACAGATTCGATATATTTACTCTCAAACGACGCTCTATCAGCATACACCTTTAGGGTGTTTCTGGCATTAAAATCACCATTAAAAACTGCCCCACTGTTAACCAGAAGAACATTCGTTGTTAATGCCGCGGTTACGTTTATATCACCGACCACATTCAATCCTGTGCCAACTCCACCAACATCGATGGTAACCAAACCGGCAATTGAACCTCCTGTTTTGTCGAATTTTAAATATAATCCATCATCCACGTATTGTTTTGTAGTGGCACAATTGGGGGAAGATGTTTGGAGGTTTACATCTAAAATAAGAGTTGCTGTCATTGCGTTTTCAGCGGCTATCGACCCTACATCTCTTCTCAAATAATGAGAATCAATATAATTTTTCGTCGCTGCTTCTTGAGGATTTGTAGGATCTGATAAATTTTTAACAGTATGGTTGGTAACATCTATATCCAAACAGGTAATGATGCCAGTAGCCACTGTCAAATTATTCGTAACTGTTAATGAATCACCGATTAATACATTTGATGCGGTTGTTAACTCTCCATTTCCTCCTCCTGCGATGGCAGAAATTGAAACGTTTCCTCTTATTATGGTGTCTCCCGAGACGTCAAGTGCGGCATTTGAAGGAGTAGGCACACTAATAGTTAACAAATCTGTCATGTTTGTAGCGTGAATCACGTTCAAGGTATCAGCTGTTAATAGATCACCAACTGACACATCATTTGCTACAGTAATGCTACCACCAATAGAACAATCATTAGTAACGGATATTCCAGCTCCAACCGCTGCAAATGTTGCGGTAGCATTGAAAGTTGATGTTGACGTGACCACCAACGTTGAATTTAAAGTGGTGGCACCTGTTACATCGAGAGTTGAATTTAAAGTGGTGGCACCTGTTACATCGAGAGTTGAATTTAAAGTGGTGGCATCATTTACCTCAAATTCACCATCTATTATGATGTTTCCAGTAATGGTCTGATTACCCTTTAGCAACACATGATTAGCAGCCACCGATAACCACGTACCAGAAATAGGATCAAATACTTTTAGTATTGAGTGGTCGTAGTAAGTATTAGTGACTGGAACAGCATCATCTGACGTATTAACATCCAACCATAATTGGCCAGGATGGGCATTGCAGTGTTGCCGTGTTGAAGGAACAGCGCTATCGACTATGGTTGTCGGAAGGGTGGTCCAATATCCTGTGCCACTCATGCCAGTCAAACTGCGATTTACATAAATTCTAGGTAAAAAATCACCGTCTCCGAAATCTCCTTTTGAAGTATCACTATCTGTCCAAGAAAACCCAGCATCGTAATTATGAAGCGTCCTAAACCACAACTGGCCTCGAATGGGATTCGCAGGGGGGTCAGATTTAGCAAAATGTTCCATAACGTGAACAAAATTACGATTTATATCATCTCCATAATCAACGGTATTTTGCCCAATCAATGTAATGGAGCATTGAGTGTCATCAATATTTGAGTGATCAACACTAAAAGAACTGTTACCGTCAGACAATTGTATAGTATAATTGGTTGGGTTTGCCATATAAACAACATATTAATATCATGTTGTTATTTATAGACTGTAAGTTCATAACCCAGTTTGTTTAATTATCTTCTTCAAATCGTCATTAACATCCAACTTCATGTTGTTAATCCACACGCACGGATCATACAATTGTTGAAATTTTATAATAATAGTTGGCTGATTGCAATCTTTTATTTTGTTTTTTAATTTTCCACTATTAAAGAACAGCCACGGTGATATTTGTCCGATTTTACAAAAAGAATACAACTCTTTTGGGGTCATGACGTCTTCTATCAATTCGGTTACACTGATGTCATTCTCATCACATATATCCAGCAGAAAATTGATAGATGATATAACCTCGTTTTTAATGTTTTTGTCACCTGTCCTCAATAAGAATGCAGATATTACGTCTTGATAGCACCACATAGCAGGTGTATAATTTTTTTTACAGCAATATCCTATATAATCATCTACATTAAATTTCAACTCTACTGATAACATTGCAAATTTTATCATTTGTGTGAAAAATGATGAATTGATGAATTGGTCGGCAGTTCCTTCAGGTCGCCCCAACAATTTTAACCACCGTTTATAGCAACTGAACGCCAATTGACCCATTGGCGTTCTCATTTCGTCGTATCGTTCCATTTGTTTGCATTTATGCTTTAAAAATGCACTTTCTTTAGTAAAGGGTTTATTGCAAAACTCACATATCCACTTTCCTTTTATTGAAATTTGTGTTATATCTACCATTTCAACTCCATTCTTTTTTCAATGCGGATATCTCTTCTTTATCGTACCCCATAAACGATGCAATATCCAAAACATCATTCAATGACAAATTTTGCAAATAGATGTTGGATTCTCGCTCACCTATACCATAAAAATTGCTCAGCAAGTCTTTAGATTTGGAGAATTTTTTATTACCATCTTTTTTTACAAATACCAACTTTTCAAATTTCTTGTCTCCTATTGCACAAAATAGATGCCAAAGCAACTCAGGATGCTTATGAAGTGAAAACACATATCGATTAACATAATCATTGAGCATTATTAGAGTGTTCTCTTTTTTTGTGAATCCCATCCACAAAAGACATAGATATGGTGAAAACACCTTTCTATCTTCTTGGGAAGACTTTTCATACCAATCGTGATCTTTGCTGCGAACAGTGCTGAGTATTTGAAAAATCGTTATAGAGGCCATTATGTTAATTTCAACCGTTTCTCACAAAATTTGCAAACCACGTGGTCACCTTTATACACTAGTTCTGTTTTTGGATGAACACACTCATTTACCATTTTTTCGCGCATTTCGTTTATTGATTTGCTGAGAACCACTCTTTTAGATTTTATACTGAGAAATTGCTCATTCACACTATCGTATTCAATTAAATGGCGCTGCAATTCTTTATATAATCTTCTCCAAGCCAATTTATCATTGTTGGGAGCAACTTCAGATATTTTCTCAAATATTAAGCTGACTTCCTTTTCCGACATCATGTGGATGTCTTCTAAATCTCCTTCCGCTATATCATCAAACGTTTGTTCGTTGTTGTTGTCTGCTGTGGGGGTTTTTGATAAAATTATATTAGATATGGTTTGTTCTAAAAACATCAAAATTCTTTGTAAATCTTCTGCATAACAACATATTATACTTAATCCATCAGCATCTAGCAATAGATCAACATATTCTATGATGTTGGGTGGAGCGCTTGATCCCAGCAATTCTCCCTGCAATGCCTTCGTTATCACTAATGTTTGGTGTCGTAGTTCAACTAAACTTATGTCATTCGTCTCATACAATCTCATGGAGATTGCTAACTGGTTTAGCATACTCATTAGAATCATAGTTATTACCTCACTTCATTGCTTGTTTTAATTGTATTATAAATCCTACCGCATTTATCTGTGGATTAGCAACAAAAGAGTGTTGATACAAATATTGGCTCAACAACACATATAGTATGTCTATATCAGAACCTTTCCAATCAAACATGGAAGCTCCCTGATAGATTATAGTATAAAACTGTTCAAATTGATTATCTGATATATCCTTTTGTATGATTGACACAACATCATCAAATTTCTTGTGTTTAAGCAAATTCAACAATGCTTGTTCCCAATCAACGGAGTTAGATAAAAAAGAAGCGTTTATTAGTTTCCCGTCAACAACAGAATTTTGCAATGACATTATTATCGAGCGCATGTCAGGATAATTAAAATTAATACACTCATCAATAACGTCTAAATCTGGTTTAATGTTTTCTTTTTTGAGAATATTCATCAGAGTTGTTGCAATTTCGTCGTACGGTAAGCTCTCAAATTCAAATTTAATAAATCTAGACTTTATTGCTGGCATGATCTTATTGCTATAGTTACAAGTGATTATAAATCGAACCGAATCGGAATAATCCTCAGTATATGATCTCAATACAGCTTGGGCAGATAACGACAAGTAATCAGCTTCTTCTAAAATAACAACCTTATATGGACCAATGGAGTAAGTAGAAATAAACTCACGTATTGTGTTATCAATAAACTCTACCTTATTGTTAATACTAGCGTTGATTATTTTTAAATCTTGAAAATCTTCAACCACGCTTTTTCCTAAGAAACGTGCCAAAGATGATTTGCCTGTGCCAGGAGCACCTGAAAGGAACAAATTGGGAATATTTTTGGTTTCAAGAAATCCTTGAACTTGTTGTTTCAACGAATCGTTGTTGAAAATATAATCAATAGGAGAGGATGGGCGATATTTTTCTGTCCAGAATTCTTTCATAATTAAATCTCTAATGTAAGCCTTTTAGAGATTTAATTATAGAACACATAATGAGGTTATTCAACGTCCTCAATTGCTATTATGTGAGGTTCTGAGGTTCTCCAGTATTCAACTCCATTGACCTTAAACCCTATAGTCCACTTGTGTTTTTCAATAACGACATGATCTCCTTCCTTTACGATTTTGCAGTCCGGGCCACAAAATTTTACTACACCCCATCTCGAAAAAAGTGAATCGTTTTCATGACTCTTACCATGATTTGACATCTGGATGAGACCTATTTTGTCTTGTGTAAATTGGCCATCGTGTACCCCATCATCAAACATAAAAACAACATGATCCAAAATAGCGCATGGAATTTCATTGTTCATTGGCATCACTCTCTGATTTTTTTGGACGTCTCGATATTGGAGCTTTTTGTTCTTGGTCATCAATCACCACAGAATCTTGAGAAACGGAATCTTGAGAAATAGGCAAGCTTTCTTGAACATTAGATGCTTGTTCTTGTTCTCGTTTCTTGTTTCTCAAATTTTGACGCTGAATTCTACGCTGTTGAATTCTATCTTCTATGGATGCTTGTCGTTGCACCACAACAGACGGAGCATCCATGTTTGAAAGAGATTGATGTATTCGCATTAAATCAAAATCAACAGATTGTCCACGCTTGCTAACTGTTTTTCCCATGTTTTTACCTATCTAAAAAATTCTGTAAATGAAATGTTATATTTTACAGAGTCTATATTATGTATACCTAAAATATATAATGTATAACAAGCACAACTACTGCCTCTTCCTGACCAGACGGTGTTCATGCTTCGTAGCTTGACTGTCACTTCATACACAGTCTTGATATATTGTTCAATATTGTATCTGTTAATCAAGTCGCTTTCTTTCTCCAGCCTGTCATATCTTTCATTGATTTCAGCTTTTGATAAACCAGTCACGAAATTATCAAAAAACAAATCAAACACTCGATCGATTATGCAGTAATCACCAAACGACGGATACTCTGTCTTAAATTCCACTCGAGGACACTTCGTCTGAATTTTATTCAATGGATACAACTCATTAAACTTTGTAACATCATCGCATTCAGAAACAATAAGTGACGATGGCAATACATTGTTTTTAACACATACCAACGGAACATCAGATGCAGCAACTTCTGACATTCCGTTGTACCACAATATGCGGTTTTTCAAATGAGTATTCATTCAAATTCAGAACGCGATGATGATGGTTGAACCGCAACCGCTGTTGATTGCCCGGTGTTATCCATTATGATTGCTGTTTCAAGTGATTGTCTTATAGGAGGTGGCAATGGGGGCACATATGATGGATGAATAAAGGGTTGGGTTGGTGGAGTATATGATGCCACCACCGGTTGAGATCCTCTGTCTTCCACCAATACAACCAAATCTATTTTTTCTCTTATTACTTTCCACTGATCGGCGTTTGGTGCCCAATCATCGGATTGCATGTCTTCTACGCCTTGGAGCCACGATCTGAATTGATCCAATGTAATGTTTTGTGTGATGTTTTTCTTTTTTGCCATTTTTAAATCCTCAGGTTAAATCGCCAACGCTCATGTCTTTTAATTTCTTACAGAATGCATCTGAAGACCCAATGCAAACCCACTGTTTTGAATTTATGGGATGACACAACATCTGTTTTTTGTTTAATGATGGCACCACATTAATAGCGGAATGCATGTAGTGTCTCGCAATAATTGGTTTTGCACATGGATATGCATCATTGAAGCCATATACGAAAGCACAAAAAGGCTTACCAGCAACTTCAGATATTTTTGCAACATCCATCATGGTTGTTTCTTCATCGTATATGACAATATGCCAATTGGCTGGTATCAACAAATCAACTCCATCAATATTCACGAGTATGGAAGGACAAGTAACCTCAGCTAATAGTTCAATCGGCACTATGGTGAAATCATCATTTTCCAAATCCAACACCCACATATATGTTTCTATGATTGGTGTGTTGATTGAATCTATTAATATGGCTCTATTGTTCTCACTAAAGTAAATCATAAATTAAAGTCTTTTTTGTATAGTATTATAATTATTTGTTGTAGTCAACTTGTTTTAATTTAAACGGATAATGCACTGACTTATAAAACGAAACTCGTTTTATGGCATGTAGATTACTAAAAAACAAGGAAGAAAAAATATCATGCACTTCAACGTGGCTTTTGTGTTTATTTTTGCGAAGACCTCTACCAATAGATTGTAGCACTCTAATATAAGATTTTCCTATATCAATTAACACCATATGATGAATTCTATTACTAGATACTCCTGCAGCGGCCACCCCAAATGTCGCTATAATGACCCTACTATCAGTGATTTCAAACGATTGATATATTTGATCACGATAATTCATATCTTTAACATCACCGTCTATGTATGTACTTCCTTCTATCAATTCGTTTAACATTTTCCCCATTTTTTTGCTTGATACTAACACAAAAACATTATTATCCTTTGGCTGTGACCTCAACAATTCCACAAACTCTGCAATCCACAATGTGCGCTCAGCATTGCCTTTGAGATATGCTGTTTCAGTTTCATAATCAGGAAATGCCTTGGTGTCAATCTGTTCCTTCATCTCATACATGTTAATGTTAAGGGTAGAAATGAAACCTCTATCTTGTAGATATTTGGCCGAAATTGTTTTAACTACTTGTCCTAACGCAGACTTTACGGCCATCTCATCAGCTTTATTTGGGGGCAATGTTCCTGTTACCCCATATCTAAACGTAAGATGAGTTCCATATTTAATAAGCAACGTTTGTAAAATTTTTGCTTTTGCGGTGTGTGACTCGTCTACTATAACTCCTTTAAATCTGCTCATCACTTCAGGATAATTTTTTAAAGCCTGCCAAGTAGATATAACTATTTCGTGATCCAAGTCTTTTGTCTTTCCAGTATACTCACCATGATCAATCCCAAACGCATCAAAATCCCGTTTTAGTTGAACTACTAAAGATCCGTTGGGAACGATTATAATTGTGGGAATATTAATAGAAACCAACTGCAAGCAAAGAGCACAAATAATGAATGACTTACCAGCAGATGTGGCTGCAATTAATAATCCAGTGTTTGAATTCAACAATGCATTAACAGCATCCACTTGATAATCTCTCATAAAGACTGGGTTTCCGTCTTTATCGTTAGCAAATGCAAAATAATCTTCTTCTATAAAACTAGGAAATTCTAAAATGGGTTCACGATCATCCTTTATTTTAATTTCATCATACCCCAATTGGCGCAACATTGGGATAATATCTGGCAATAATAAAGTATACGTATGGCCGTTGTGAAGAAAATATTTAATCCTTCCGTCCCATTTGTTGAGTTTATATAACGGGTTATGTTTATATCCTTCAACGAAATATGAATTCTTCTCCATCAAATATTCTATGTCTTCGGACATCAATCCTATAACATTACAGAACACTTCATTGTGAATTTTTATGATACACTTCTTAGACAATTTCTCCATCTCTCCGGACATATGCAGCCAATATGTAGCCTTGAGATTTGATAGCCTCTACTACCGCTGAATAATTACGTTCAGCCTCCTTAATAACAACCAATACCCTCTTTAGAGAGCGATACACAGTATCCTGTAACACATATTGATTCTTATCTGTTTGGTTTAACTCTCTAAAACTGTTTTCTGTTAATGATTTCCATTTATCAGATTTTATCTCTTCCATTATGCAATCGACATAATCAATTAATGCTTTAAGTTCGTTGTGTTTCATCATATAATATTGAAGCCAACCAGGTTGGCGCAACATCATTCTGCCTACGCCGCCCTCATCGAATACTTCCCTTAAATGTTCGTCGTCAACTTCAACCATGTATACTTCTTGCAACAACTTGATGGTTCCGTTAAACATCAAGTTGTTCTTTTCCATATCTTTTTCAAAGGTTTTTATTAAAATATTTTTCATGGAATCAACTGCACCTCAGCAAAGTTATTATCCATAAAATGATCAAAAGGTAAAGCAAAATTTACAGGATTTCCATCTCGTTCGCATTCAAACACCACCAAAGATTGCCAACCTTCTCTGTTTTGTGCAAAGCTATGTTTAATATCACGTAAGGTCAATTCTTCCAATCTGATTTTAAAAATCACAGCAAGCTCATTAAAGAGTGCGGTAATTCGATGCTCTTCCACATCGAGGTATCCAAATATATCTCTCATTCCGCCGTCTCCAGATCCGAATCGTTGCCCTCCGGAACATAATCAGGATTTTTGTCCATAAATTCCATATAATTTTTAATTCGCTTAGCTTGAGCGGAGGAATCTTTTTCAACAACTTCATCATCTTCGCTAATGCTTCCTCCAAGAGACACATTAGTTAATTTAGCAGCTTCTTCTAACGCTAATTCGAGATATTTAGTTTCAAAATCTTTACCTCTAAATTGAATTTGATTTGGCTGATCTTTGAAAAAGTAATACCACGCTCCGCTTTGAGTGACAATTTTTAATTCCTTCATCACCTCCAATAAACCACTACATGCATTCATACCTGTTTCATAAGGTACTTCAACAGCAACTTTTTGGAACGGTTTGGTGAATCTGGTTTTAATTGCTTCTACTTTCATATTAATGCCTGTTACGGTGGCACCATCCTTTAAGCGCAGTTTAGTTAACAAGAGAACATTCGATAAAGAATATTTTACAGCACCATTAACAACCCACAACCCATCGTTTAATCCTGCTAATATTGCATCTTGGTTAGCAGCATACACCTGATCAGTAATAATCATCTGTATATTTAATTTTTTAATTGATTGTACGAATCCTCTCAAAAGAGCCTTCAACTGTTTTGCTCTTTGACCTTGGTCGCCCTTTGTTTCTCCTTCTTCCAAGTGTTTAAATTCTGTATCTGTTAATAGCATACCTAAACTATCAATAACAATCATAACGGGACGTGTTTCATTTGTTTCTTTATATCGATTAATAAACTCCGATACTACTTTCTTAACATGGGCAATGGTGATAACACCAATACACATATAATTTTCTTCTGAAACATCGACGCCAATTTTAGAAACGAATTCATTATCGAGAGCATTTTCTGAATCTACTGCCAACACAAATGCGTTGATTTCCTTTTGAGCTTCGCGCATCATGTTACTTGCAACGAACGATTTTCCGGAATTATGAGAACTAATGCCGTTAGACCAATAACGATGGTTATCGTGTCCAACTTCAAAATCATATACTTTTTCACAGCCTTGTTTATCTTTGATGGTGATGGGTTGCAGTCCGTGCTTCGTTACAACGGGTTGTCCTATTTGCACACTATTTGCTAAAACCCAACCATCAACAGTTTCAACAAGATGATCCTCTGAGCATCTTATCTTAAAATCAGGCGTTCCGAGTTCATATATCGTTCTAGGCAACTTGTGGAATATTTGTAGTATGGGTTGGTATCCATCAGGAGTACTAACCATTAGTACAGACTGATGTTGGTCTGCAAATTCGTGTAGCTGGGCAACATTAACCATCGTTTGATTACGTAAGCAATGTTGTTCAAAAAATGCTTCAATTTTGGATGATATGTGATCCGATGGTGTCACGTTGGGTGTAATCTTTTCTAAAGATGATTTGGAGATGCCCAAGTGATCTGCAAGCTGATCATTTGTATACCACAGTTTCAATTCATTTAATTTATCATTAACGCTTATTATCATTTTTTTCTCATATAATGTATTAATTAATTCTACTATTTTTTCCACTTGGTCGTCAAGCGATTCATCACTCCAAACAACTAAAACGTCAAACCCTTTATCTTTTGCTGCTTGTATTTTGCAACGATCGTGCTCTAACTTGAAATACTAGAAATGAGACAGGTTAGAACACAACCTGTCTCATTTTCGAACATTAATTTTCTAACCCTATATTGAATTGCCATATTCGGACCATCAGCGTGTATGGTTTTTACGGTGGCTCAATGTTTACTCTTCTACCATCGTTGTAACGGCCGGCATGCTTTTCATTACATACACCCCGATCATTTCTCCTTCAGGTAGACATCCACTAGGGCCAACCAATCCGAGCACACGCCCCTGGCCGACAGCACGCTTAAAGTCTCCAGCTAATACTCTATTTACACAGTAATTGCCACTACCAGTCCAATACTTAGGCGGTTCAGAATCGGTGCTTATACCTTCAATATCTACGATTGCTTTTTTAAAGCCACTCATCATTTTCATGAAATTTTCCTCTTGTTCTTATTATTTTTACACATGATCCCGCAAATAAAAACGGAAGCCAACAGGCTTCCGTTTTTATCTTTTAACGGTGATTAACCACCCTTAGCTGCTCTACGCTGTGCAGCTCTTGCTTGTAACTGTCTAACAGCATCATCAACATCATCGTCGTCATCATCATTTGATGATACACTAGTGGTGACATTTGATGTGATGGCTGGGGTGGAAGTATCATCTGTAGCGGAAGGTGATTTACCAACATAACGATCCAATGCACCAACACCTGATTTCATGCGTCTGAAAGCAGAGGAACCGTCATCATGTGGTTCACCTGTTAGGTGAGCCTTGAGCATAGACTCAACTTCAGCTTCTGTTGGTTCTTTTGGCAGCAATGTTGCCAAATCAATGACATCATCTTCAGTCACAAAAGCTGGAGCTTTGCTCGCTGAACGAGCAAACGAACTATCGATATACTGGGCATAACCGTCACTATTCTTGGTTTTACGAACAATAAAGTTATATCCAGTTTCCAATTCGTCTGGCATGCTATCAAGAGGGTCACTGGAAGAGGTCAAGGCGGCCATAATCCGATCAACCACCTGCTTTGTCATATTAACTACGCGAATTTTGCCAGCATGTGATTCTTGACCATCCTCAACAGGAATGGGATCTTTAATAACACCAACTCGAGCCAACACTTGGAAGTTGCGATACAGTTGCTTTCCGTTGACAGAAGTCTTTCCTTCTCTTTTGTAGAAATCTTGTGCAATTTCACAAACAGGACAGCGCTTATGTCCATAATTCTTCATGCAAGGAACACGCTTGGTTTCGCCGTTAATGACCAATTCATGATAATGATTGTTGATCAAAAAACCTTGCTCGTTTTTTGCATTGGCATCCGGAACAAAACGAATAATTGATTCCGTATCAAACGGAATCTTATACAATTGGTAATAATTGCCGGTTTTTGTTGAGCGGGTTTGACGATCTTGTTCCGCTTGTTGAAAATGTTGTTGAAGGCGGGCTAAACGGTTATTCATATTTTTCTCCAGGGTTTTTATATGGGTTGTGATCTTATTTTATTTTAATCTGATCGGGCTTAATATACAAAATAAAAAAGTATAAGTAAACAGTTCAAATTGTTTTCTTATACCTTTTTATTTATAGTAAATGTATGACGGGTTACATTCCTTCCAGGGTATAATGAGCAACAGCAGAACCGGTAACAACAGTGCCGTTAGTCTCACTTGAATGGAACACCAGCCACCCCGCACCAGTAGCAACTTTTACGGTGCCTGTGCTGGCAATTGCACTACCAGAAGTGGTGAAATCTAGTGTTGCTAACAACGGAACTCCAGAGCCTAGATAAACCGTAGTATCGCCCACCACAGAGGAGGTCGACAATCCCATAAATCTAGAAGAAAACGATCCTGTCTCTGATCCTAACGTTGATGACCCCAATCTTAATATTTTGCGATTTTCTGTATACGTTATAACCATATCATACCAACCAGATTCGTATACATCAGATGCAGATCTAGTGTAACCAACCAATTGGGATGAATTTGAAATTGAATATAGAGACGCTCCGTCGTAATACGCTGTAATGTTGGACCCCACTCTTTCTATCTTAAATTCTTTTTCAATGTCCAAGTTTGCTTTCAGAATAGTTGCCCTTACAGTTGATGTATTATCAATAAGTTCTACGTTTCCTGTCGATGCGTTATAACTAAAATAATACAACAAAGTATACGTGCCTGACCCTGTTGCAACACCTATCGCTTTTGTTGGGTTAGTGGCTCCTGAAAAACAAATCCATTTAAACCTAAAAGAGAAATCGGTACTCGCTGGAATTAATTGATCAGATATCATGACCATATTATTACCACTTAAAGCAGAAGCGTCTCCAGAACCATTACATATAATGGTACCTTTGTTTTGAATTAGCTTACAATTAACCGCCATAGTAGATGTTACAGTATCCAACAGAGGAGAAAAAGTTATTAACTCATCAGTTAATAATCCAGGAGCGGCGGCAACAACATCATTTATTACTAATTTTTCCGTGGGAGCTAAGTCCCATGTTAGTTTATATGTGTACGTGGTTCCGTTGTCTCTCAGTAGCCCCTTTCCTATGGATCCAATGAGCCACTCATTTGCCACAAAGTGTGGTCCTGATGTTCCATTCACGAAATAAGCTCTTAAACCGTCTAAGCCTGGTAAATCTTGAAACCCCGTGTGTGTTGTTTTATCTCCCACGTGATTCAGCACCCAACTAGATCCATTCCAACCATATTTTTTCCAAAATGCATTTTTATATGTGCTGTACTTGCTGTGGGTTGGAGAAACCAACAACGGAGTAACCCCATAAGATGAGAATGTGGTTAAAGATTCATAAGAGAAAATTAAATTACTATTAGGCAAATATACCAACGGAGCCATTAATTTTCCAACACTTGGTGCAGTATATGTTTCAAGCGTTGCTATATTAGATGTTGTTCCGTGCCTTAATGCAAATTCAACATATGTTGCGTTGCTTGGCGCAATTGTTCCCGATGAAGTATCAAAAGTGGACGATAAGAAAAAACATCCTGTGTGTCCACCGGCACTAATTCCACTGTGTGAAATAAATCCACCAACCACGTTATTCACCACTCCTCTAATTGCTCTAGGTGAATTTGAAGAATTGCCATAATTTCTGGTGCTGGTACTCATGGTGCTTGCCCCAAACTGGGGAGATATTATTGCTTGTGTTTGATAAGCCGTAGATGATTTTCCTATCCACCATTTACCGTCGATGCACACAATAGAATCGGAAATCTTTAATAATTCCGTTTGATTCCATGTAAAGCCACTATATGAAATACCAGCGGAAGATGGATTGAATGCAGTTCCTGTTGTGGTATCCCACCATATCGATCCCTCTTTGAATCCACTAGCAGTTGATGCAATGTTTGATCTAGTGAACAAAAACTGATCATTGGATAAATTATCTGGATTAATTACCATTGATGTAACATATTGCCAATTACCGTCTGTTATTCCCGTAAAGGTGAAAGTCGGAGATCCGGAACTGCTATTATAAACAGTCCAATCTGTTGTTAAAATTGTGGCAGAATCGGACGAAATATTCAATTCACACAACCCTCCTTCAAACAGTACCCAAAGAGTATTATTTGCGTCGTTTTTTACGCATATTTGATATGCTTTTTCCACGCCTGTTGGAGATGTTATATGTTGAACCACCTTAGTTGCAGGATTAATTCTGTACAATCCTGTATCTGCACAAGTCACATAAGCATATCCTCCGGCTGCTTCTCCGTCTGATACAGCTGTTGCGTTTAGTGGAGACGTGGATGAAGAATTGTATATTGTTTTAGTTCCGCTTATAATATCATATATCGTAACGCCGGCACGCGTTCTTGCACAACTTGCTGCCAACACGTATCTATAGCCATCGGGGGACCTAAACGATGTTCCACCCCAATTAGGGTAATCCTCATATAAAACATCACTCAATTCTCGTTTTATAAATCCGACCTCAGTAGATGGTTGGGGGAAATATGATGTTCGCGCTATCCATTTGTTTCCTGAAAAACCTCCCACATAATTCATAACTTCAACGTTGTATGTTGAAGTTGTTTCATCTCCTGATGTTGTAATGTTAATCTTAAACAGCTTTTGAAGTTCTGGATCAACCCAATTCCCATAATCAAGTACAATTGATCCCGTCATTGTGCCAATGGTGTTAGCGGTTATAGTATCTTGAAACGGCCCCGTTGGAGATCCCCTTTGTTTAAATACGTTCTGCAAAGGGTTAGTGACTGATGGCAATACAGGCATGTGCATTTGAGTTGCACTAACGTGGACAGTAGTGTATGTGGACCCCACGTTCCCTAATCCTCCAATTAAAAGGGTTTTTGCAAAGCATCCCATTGAAACAGCGTGGGATACAGTATACCCATAAGTATGATATAATGTGTTTGTATAGGGAAGAACGTTGATGTTTGGCCTCAACAATCCAGCATCTGTCAACTCTAGATTATCTATTGGATAGATAATATCATACACAGATCCTCTATATCCTAGCGTGTCACTATTAATTTTAATATTATCAAAATCGTACGCAGATGATGATACAATCGTATTAGATGCTCTATAAACAAAACCAACAGAAGCAGCAGAGTCACAACTACGTTTCAGTACGTCTCTGATTTCGTTGTATATCGCAATAGACATACCAGAACCCAGATCTATAGCTGCTGGGGGCAAAACCAAACGATATGTGATGGAGATTATAGTTTCCGAGTCTTGTATGCAAGGAGCAGTTAAGGGCAAAATAGTGAACTTGATACTACCTGAGATGGTGGACACATTTGAGATATCGTCCATAGCACCACAACCAATTGGTATCAATCCAAAGACTCTGATCGTTCTTGGTGAATTTTCTACAGCAGGAGCGGGAATGCTAGCAGTGAAGGTCACAACATCATCGTCCAATGCGGTTGCTCCGGGCGTCCAAAAAGGGGTGTCTTGATTTACTCTGACTACTCCATCTTCAGGATACCAACAATTTAATGCGGTTTTTTTAACAGGGCGACTACCATAAAAAAGGTACCATCCGTCTGTGCTGGCGTTAACGAAAGAAGTAGCGTCACGTTTAGTAGGAAAGGCCCAATTTTGCGTCGATGAGGTTGATGTATGTTTTCCGCTCAATAAATACCTCCAAGCGGCCCAACAAATATCGTTTGGGGCATTCGTCACAACCGGAGTAACTATTCCGTTCTTTATCAGCTGGATATCAATATATCCTTTAATATTTTTCAATTGTCGCTTCTCTCTATAAAATAATATTTATCCACCTATTGAACCTCCACCAGATGACGATCGAGTCACACTAAAGTAATAATTTGTATTATTTACTTGTATGAATGCAACATCATCATTTGGTACCACCTCTTCCAACAAAAACACAATTCTCGATACTGTTTCTCTAATTTGATTATTATATTGAATATCAGGAATAAGTTCATTTTCTTCCATACTCAATATAACAAAAATAAATTTATCTGTGGTGCTTGTTGATTGGATATTATAATTTAACAATCCAACTCGTTCAACTGCGGAAATACTATTAGACTCTATCTGTATGCTGTTACTATAATAGACATCATACGCCGAACTTCCGGGTCCCTTTTGATATATTGTACCTATTCTTATTATAGTTCCGACCCCAACCGTGACAACGAGCGGTCCATCTTTGCCTACTGTTCCGAAGGTCTGCCATCCCAATTCAGGAGTGTAGCTTTGAAATACGTATCCAATAAAAACGTCACGATAATATAAATCATCTTCTGTTGAAAAATCGAAAACTTTTGGTTTTGGGAATTCCAACTGAATAGGATCAGGAGCAAACTCGGCAACAGAAGAAAAAGGCACAGATGGGTTATACGGAACGCTGAATAATATTTTATTAGCATCTGGTAACATATTGCTATAAAACAAACTATCGTTTAACGTCACGCCTTGATTTAACACAACGGCACGTGTAAATGGTGTCGTTCGAACAGTCAAATCCATAAACTGTTCAAATGGAGTATATCTATCAATGTAAAATCGAAATACCTTGTCGGATCCTGGCAGCTCTCCTTCAGGAACCTCATAATATTTTCTGTTTTCAAAACCAAAAACAGAAAGTAGAGTAACAGTAGGAGATCCCGATATTTGTTCCCAACTGAAAGAATGTCCTGCAGTCTCTCCAATAACAACCGCTTCTAAGTATACCAAAGGATCACAAACAGCAGTTTGTTCGATAACAGTTAGAGGAGATATTGATATAACTCCTAATGTGTTTTGACTAGATAAGAATAATATTTGGGCCATATTATTCAAACCACGGACTAATAAATTTCACATATGTTCCCAACATGTTTATTTTCAACCAAGTAAGATCTCCACTTTTAGTTGTCAGAACCATACTTAAAATATCTCCCTTGCTGAAAAGCAATCTAGTGGTGGGTGATACTAGGTTGGAGGAATCGTTGAAAGCAAGGGTTCCAATTGTTCCAATTCCGTTAGTGTTGCCAACAGTAAACGTTATTGTACCGATCGTGTCAACATCTCCGGCTGAGTTCGTTCTGTTGATTGATACTATATTATCGGATGTTATGTTGGAATTGCAAAGTGCTTTATGAATGGTGCTAAGTACACCCAATCTACTATTTGGAAAAGTGTGTTGTTTATCAATCACAAAATCTCTAACACACAAATATGATCCAATTTCTTGGTTCAACGAAAGAGGAGAATTGGCCTGCATCATCAGTTCAAGATAGTCAATATCAGAATCAGATGATAATTTCAACATCACTACATTAGCTCCGCTTTTTTCGGAAAAGATTGTTGATGACATAAAGTCTTGTATCACCACAAACAACTGATCGTCATAAAAAATAATATCTGGAGCACTGTCGGCACTGCTTATAACTCTTGCAGCATAGTATTGTGTATCTGGAGTCCATTTCCAAACTCTACCTAATAAAGAATTTTCATAAAAGTAATCAATCGAATCTTTTACAAACTTTGTGTTTGCTATTTGAGTGTTGTTCGTGTTAATGGTTGGGGTTGGAGTGGTGGGCGTTCCAGCAAGAGCCGGACTATCTGCTAACGAAATAGTAAATTCATCACCACTCTCTTCTATGTTTATGTTGTCTCCTTCGAGTATGGTACCATTGCCTCCTCCTGATGCACCCGTTGAAGGAACAAACGGAGGACTAAAAATTATACTATCCCTTGACAAAGTTCTTGCGACAGGAGTTGCGTTTATTGTAGTGGCTCCAGTCACGTAAGGATTTTGATCTGTCAACTCACCTGTTATGTTTATGTAAATTGGAGTACCAATCGATTGCCAATTCCAACTATTATTAGATACTATCCCATAGTGAGTGACATCTACCAACTGAGCCGCTACGCTACTGGACAGGGTCAAACATATAAAATATTCCCCAACGTCATGTGGACCAGCAATTGATAAATTTCCGCTAGACAGCATTTTCATGCAAGTATATGCACCAATAGTCTGATTGGTCTCAAACAACATCAATGAGTATTCTAATTTAGTGGTAGAGATGGACCAATCCTTGGTTACAACATCATCAGTGGTAGTAAGAAACGTCCTATCACTCAATAATATTACTTTTCCTGATTGATTATACACAAGATATCCGGTTTGATAAGGAATATTTTGTCCGCCGTATGTTCCTCTAATGTGGTGGCTTATAATGGACTGAGTGCAACTACCCACATACAATAAATCAACTACTTGCCAAAACCCTCCCGTCCATTCCTTCCAACAATTCGCTGCAGTATTAAAGAAATATTGTGGAGTTACAGTTGGAGCTGGTTCAGTTGGTCCGTATGATGGGGGAACCGTTGAATCCTTATATGTCACTTGTCCTTTATTGTCATACCCCAAAAACAAATAATGAGTGTTATTGTCGGAAAAGGACCAAGCTTCTGGCTTAGAAACGGCGATGGAAATCATGTATTCTTTTTGTAGATGGGAAATTGTTCCCATCAAAGAAACACCATCAACTCTAATGTTGATTTTATATCCACCCAAAAAAGATGTTCTTGTTAAAAAGGACGGTATGTTTATATTACCACCGACACACGTATATTGCAATAATCCGTTCCGGAATGGTACTTGCATTGTTATATCTCGATCATTGTTTTATTTATTGAGATAAATATTACACCACAATACTGTAGTACATAAATGTTATTATTAGAAACCTCGTTAGCTACATTGCTCCAAAATGTTAATAAATATTTCGAAACAGAAAGAGAAGAAAATGCACAAGGAGTTAAAATAACGAATCTAACAACCTCTTGTTCTGTAGATGCAAATTCCATTACATTCAACGCTTTGACGAAGACCCAAACCAACCAATATGAGACGGTAATCCAATTTGAGGAGGTGGGCATTAGAACATCTCGCGAATATGATACTGAAGTTGAAATAGTTGACAAAACGGGATCTACATACTTCTTAGAGCCAATTGAAATGGATTCATATGATTGTAAAGTGTCATGTAAATGCATGGACTTCTATATGAGATTTGCCGGTTTAAATCAACGTGACGGCAGCTTGTATGGCATTCCTCCTACACCATACGTACCCAAAGGAAACACGAATAGACCTCCTGCAAATCCATCAAAAAAACCGGGCATTTGTAAGCACATCATTGCGATGGCATTGGATTTGGAACGGGATGGAAAAATAGTTCGCTAAATTATCCAACCCTTCCTCAAATCATACGTTGATGAATTTGTATTCATAAAAGTAGGCATAAACACTGACCTAAATTCACCATTCGTGATTGTAATATCAACCTCGAGCAACGGCTGAGGAACTTCCAGCCGTTCAATGTCATCTAGTATTTTTTCAATGTTCATGTTGCCACGTTTAATGTTGCGTTCAATAATATTTTGCTGATCTTCATCGAATAATACGGCAATGATAGTAAATCCCTGTCGCCGAGCTGGATTGATAAATCGACTCCTCATTTCTTTTGTTATGTTGGTTGCATCAACGCATAGTAATTTAGAATGAGTTAACATATGATTGTATATTCTCATCTGCTCATAAAATCCGACGTTTTCTATTAACATGACATCTTGCTCATACACCTCACAATCATATTCAGCCTCCAAAAAGGTGGAAAAGCTGGTTTTTCCGGATCCTGATACACCAACAGTCAAAAATAATATTTTATTCGTTATTAGTCGTGACACCAACAACAAATCGTGCATGTCAAAAAAATAATTTTCATCTGTATACACCTCGCCAGTATCACAAAAGTGTTGCCATTTGTTTCTCCAAAATACATTTTTTTCAATCATATATGGTTTCCACTTTTTGTTGATATTATAAACAAAAAAAGAGGTCTAGACCTCTTTTTTTTGTTTATTCAATTAAAATCAAATAACAGGATATATCGGGCCCATATTCATTACAGAGAACCCAAAATCGCTTCGATTTGTGGTAAAAGCTTGCAATCCTATATAATCAACTACTTGAGTCATTGATACTTCGTATGTTGTATCATAATGCATACCGAAATAGGGATACACCTCATGTAACAATAAGCTGGAATCCATTGAGGTTAATGTTGCATCTGCAATTGATGGGACCGCAGCGCCAGAATTAATAAACAGCCGAACCTCAACTCCGTTATCATAACTGATAACGATTTTGAAATTAACAACATCGTTTATAAAATCAGCAGCTGTTACGGTTGATGTCGCTGAGAATGCCCCATATCTTAGAATGAAATTGGAATCCGTTCCGTTCCATTCAACGGATACTACTGGACTAGCATTGGTGGTAAGCGTTGATATACCGTAAGAGTATTTGCTAGTAGCACTGACTGGAGAATTAGTCATTAGAACGGAGCATGTGAATTCCAACACCCCACCATTATACATGTTGAAATTAGGAGCAGCTATGGGAGCAACTCTCGTGGATGGTATGTAATAATAGTCACCAGTCGCAGCACCAGATGCATATATTTTCACAGCACCAAGAAAATTCGTATTTAGTATTTCTGATTGTGTAACAATAGTAATATCTGTGGTGGTTGCTAAACTAGCACTTTGCGTAAAATTGATAAAATCATCAAAATATCTAGCAAAATTTCTACCACTGCAAGTGCACATCAAATTGTTATAAATCGACAATTCCAGCATGTTGAGTCCGCGCTCGAATCCAAACACAGACGGATAATGTTGAGATGATCCGTCATACCATTCAGGATTATCAGTCTTGTTTGATATGGTTTCTATTTCACCATCAGCAATTACAGGCAATCTACTAACGATAATATCAGTCATTGAGGAAATTAATTTAACATAATCTCCCGACAAAGTATCTTTTGTTCCAAAGTGTCCACCTATTCCAACTGAATACCAATTTCCATCAACCGCTCCAACTGGCAAAACAGCATCATCCACATCATATATTCCTAGGGCAGTTTTACTATATGCGACTTCTATAGCAGCCACAGGCATTTCGAATGCAACCACACCTAGCCCCAACCAACTCAATAACGAATCAGTGGTATCAATGCTACCCGCTATGCTGCTTATAAAACAAACAGACACGTCCATTCGTTGACAGTCATTTAATAACCCACCTGCTAACCCCGCAAAGTTCCCTAAACTAGTATCTGATACTCCGTTATTAACAACAACTTCACTGGTGTCGGTATCGTATCCTATAGTCAACAAATCCCCAACGTTTTTTGTAACTACTCCAGATGCTACAGTGGTGACAACGCCATTTGTTACTTGATAAAGAGTAACTGAGGTGCTGTTGGAACGAATTCGTACTAAAAATCCAGAATCTCTAATTCCTGTATTTGGGAATGATGCTGAGGTGCTGTGCATTAAAAATACGTTGTTTATGCTTTTTGGTGTATTATACGAAGGTCTTATTTCGGCTGGATTTAGCACATAAGAAGAGTAATCAGACATAAAAGCAACATACACGTCTGTTATGTTGCCTTCTCCGACGAAATCTTGCCACTTGATGCTGAGTTTTCTATGTGTTTGTGCAGAATACACAGGAACGTTTACAGAAATACCTCCGGCAGGCTCAAAACTGCCAACTGCACTTACGATTTCCGTTGTGGGGGCATCTCCAACTTTCGAATTGGTGTCAACATTGCTGGTACCGTATATGTTGAGACTGTCGATTAATTCGAGAGTTTCATTATACATGTTCCAAGTGCCTGAGAATGTTCCTCCGCCTACGCCTCCTTCTCCTGCTTCACCTGCTTCACCTCTAATATCAACAGCATTTGCTATATTTGCGGCAAGACCAGAAGCTCCAACATAATCACCCGTAGCAGGTTTGGTTCCGGTTCCTCCTGTCCAATCAAATACCTGCATGACTCGTCTAGCACCATCCGATATAATAGCCATGATCGGTGACCATCCTGTTTCTCCGTCTGCACCGCTCGTGCCGTTCGGGCCTGCTGGGCCTGCTGGGCCTGCTGGGCCAATACCAGATGCTGTTCCCACCGGACTCAAAGGTGGGTAAAAATAAACAGAATGTGTGCCGACGACCCTGCCAACAGGGGGAGCATCAGTTGGTGTTTCTGCGACGTTGAACGGATTATAATCGACAAGAGTGCCTAGTTCAGTCACGTATACCGCCGATCCCATATCGCTGAATGTCCAGTTGGAATTAGCAATAACCCCATTGTTTAGAACATCAACGAGATTGCCAGTAGTTGCGGGTTCAAGAGTAATCGATAGCAAAGAATATCCAACATCACTGGGAGAAGCTGGTGTTACTATTCCACTAGATAGTCGCTTGCAAACCACACCTAAGCCAATGTTTGAATCAGCTTCAACGAAGTCTATCAAGAAATCAAATTTGGAACTTGATATGGAAACATCATTAACTGTTACAGTATCAGCTGTGGTTAAAAAAGATTTATCATTCTTAAAAATTACCTTTTGATTTGCATCTAATATTAAATTACCTGCAACGTATTCATAATTAGACGCCGAAAATGAACCTGATGTGTTGTGAGTTGTTAGAGATCCGTTACTTCTCCCCACATACAACCGGTCAACTTCTTCCCAGAATCCACCCGTCCAGGACTTCCATGTGTTAGTTGTAGTGTTAAAAAATGTCTGTCCGACCTGTAATCCAACTATTGGATCGGTTGGTCCGTATTGGGGGATGATTGTCGATGCGGTGTAAACGATTTGACCACGCTTGTTCAAATCAATAAACAGATAATATAGTATTCCATTGGTTAAACCTGACCAAGCACTGTTAACAGTACTGTTAACATTGACTACATACTCTTTATCTCGCTTGGATATCAACCCAACTAAGCTTGAGGTGGTAGCATTGAGCGTAACATTAAAAGTTCCACCCGTTATCTGCTCAGATAAAAAGGTAGGGAAGGATAAATTTCCCCCTATAGATTGATATTTCAACAAACCATTACGAAAAGGTACTAACATTTATGTTTCTCTAGTGTTTGGATGTCAATATTTATCTGAAGTCCTCGTGACCTACACCTGATCGTTGGGTTAAACTCACATTGGCCTTTCTCTTTCGTTCAATGAATATTTTATCAAAAGCCATTTGCTCATAGCCTGTTATGTTTTCTAAAATTCGCAAAACGATTAGAACAGAAGAAATACTATCATCTGTGCATCCATATTGTGCAGTATAGGTGGCACTCTTTTTAATAAAAGTTTTTAATTCAGACAACAGTTGAGGGGACCTAATCGTCATGCTGTCCTTTTCCAATAAATCTTTCAACAACAGACAAGAGGTCAGTTTTGTTCGATTTATTGTTGTAAATCCTAAGCGCTTGCTGGGAGCATTAGCATCACTAACAAAATCACAATTAGCTGGCTGAGTATCATCAACTTGATATAAACTTATAACGCCCTCTCCCACCCCATTATTTTCAATCGAAAAATAAGCTTTTGCTCCAACTGTATTGATTGCACGTAAAATGTCTTTAAGTATTATATACAATTCAGGAGAGGACATGGTGTTTGATCTCCATTGTGCCACTTGAACCATTTCCGGAAACGAAAAAACGTTTATTACGGAATAATCCGATCCAGATCCAGTCGATGGATCAACACCAACAAGATACGTGCGTCCAGGACTAAATGACTCCCACATGTGTATACCGTGCTTTTTTGTTATTTTCAACGGAGCTGTTACCACATCATTTAAATCTTTCAGTTTATTGGTATCAACCAAAAGCGGATCAGATGATATAAAAAGGCATTCATACTCTTGTTGAAACTTGAGAGCCCCCACCTTCGCAATTTCTGATTGTTTCCACTCCTCATCTCTTCCAGGAACGGCATTCCATTCAATTCTCAGCGGATGAAAGTCTAAGTTTGTTAGAGTTCCTTCTCTTTGTTTAACTTCCGATCCTCGCCATATATTGGCAAACATATCATTGTCACCATTGGGGGTAGATGCAATAATACAACTACCACCTGTACTCAATGTTGGAGATATTGATGTCCAAAATTCATTCTGGATGCTGGGCTTTACGTGTGCAAACTCATCACACTGGTGAACACATATTCCATTTGCTAAAATTGTATGACTGCTCGTTGCAACAACATCGAACGCAGGCTTAGTTATAGTATTGGTGTAAACATCTTTAACGACGTCCGTTCCATGCTCTGTTACCACCAGATCGCCCACTTGAAGATATCTAGCTTCTTTAAATGACTCTATTCCGTGAATGTTTTGCACTTTAATGCTGTGGAGTGGAGTGACTTCCAATTTATGATTGGAACATTCTATTACTATAAATTCTTCTCGTATGGATGACACCATTCCTCTAAATGATTCCCATCCTTTTTTCGTCTTTATCTTTAATTGTTGTCTATTTTCAACGAACATAAAAAACCGCTCTTGGTGAGCGGTATTTAATATAAAAATAAACCTGGGTGTTTTTTATTTATTTCCTGTCAATAACCATATCATGAAATTAATGATAGCTGTTATTACCACAATAAAAACACCATTTTTAAATTGCGTTTTCTCCTTTGAATGATCGATTCTATCCAATTCACGCTGCTTAAAAACAACCACATCTTGTTCTATACTACTCAAACGATCATTAACTCTCGATAAGTTAATTTGTAATGATTCTATCAACTTAACGTCTGATATTTTTTCCTGCAGCTCATCAACTAATGTTTCCAAATGATCAAACTTTCGTTGTATATCAACGAAACGCTGTTTTAAATCATCTGTTTTCTCCTCTAAACGATGTATAGTGGATATATTCAATTCCAGAGTATGTAAATCTCTAGTAAGATTTAACATCTCTGACCGTATATTTTCTACTAAATTTATTATTATGCTATCAAAGGCTTCGCTCGACATAAGTACACACAAGAGCTTGTGCACTTATTTATATACGGGCAGCTCTATTCTTGTACATTTAATGATTGTAACGTATCAAAAACCAACCATTCAGACAGTTCTTCATCAGAAAAAATACCAACAACATCAATGAACGAATAAGTTGAAATAATAGATTCTTTGTCAGGATGCTCTGACACAATAGTGAGAATATCTATAAAAAAAGTAGTCAACAACTCATACATCTCATTATACGTTTGCTCATTGTAATCAATTTGTTTAATTGCATCGTAAACCCATTGTATGAGGTCATCGGAAAAATCCTCTTTCAATATTTCCCAAACCATCGTTTTAACAAGCTCATTGTAGTTTTGCATACAACTCTTCCAAAGTAATTTTCTCTATTATACCATCTTCATTCATAACATCAACAGTATTGGCACCATCATGGCAAAACAATAATGTGATAGATAAGCCTCTACCAGAATTTTCTGACGTGGTTTGACTCAATATCGAACTTCCATTATCGAACACCAACGAATGTTTGTTCCAGCCAGCTTCTGTTACACCAGGCTTGAGCCACATCGGCAACTGCTCATAAGTAAATTTAATGCGCTTGATTACCTCCTTCGCCAAATCACTTTTATATGATACCACCAAAATACAAACATTCTCATTCATCATAGCATAATACAACAAATGAGCACCTGAAATTGTAGTATTATGAGAAACTATTCCGTTTGTGTAGTAGTGGTGATAATCTCCTTCTAACTCAAGATCAAACATTTCTTCAACCACTTCTGTTTGGTTGACACTCAACACCTTCTTAACACCATCATCAGTATTAACTAAATCATCGACAACCAAATCTTGTGCAAATTTATCACCATTATTAGTATTAATAATATGCAAGTCTGCACACTTTAATGTATATCCATCTTCAAGCGATACTTCCCACACCGCATACGGAACTGTCTTCAACGCTTGCTTAATAGGGATAAATCCTTCAGGTGTTAATACTCTATAGTTGAATAAACGTGACGATTCAACAAACTTCAAATTACCATCACAATATATTTCTTCCGATTGATTTTGCCCCAGTTGATATAACTCACCAATAGACATTGTCCTAACTCCCAATAGCCGTTTCAAAATAGCTAACAATGGAGCCTTTAATTTTTTCTTAATAAAATTAATCATATGTAATTCCTATTCTTTCTCATCTTCTGTGGTTAAGCCTAAAAACGCTCTAGCAAGCTCAATCGTCTTTTCTGGATTGGTTCGGTAGTCTGTTTCCCACACCACCAAAACTTTATATCCGTTTCTCTCAAGCAACGATAGACGCTCGTCTTCATATTTCCATATATCTAGTGCAGTTTTGTTTATATACGGAATAGGAATATCATTCGGTCCATAGATATCTGGGTTAGCATGAAAAGAATCTCCGTTGAATTCGATTATCTTATTCCCTAAAACGAAATCCGGTCTAATTACTCTACCTTCCAAACATACTACAAACTCATCTCGACAAGGATCAGCGTATATAGCATCATCGCACTGTATCGATTCAAAGAATTCCAATCCTATATAAGACCACGCTCGTTTCATTCCCGCCATTTTTTTCTTATTAATTTCAATCAACTCTTCAGGTGATTTGCTTCTCATCGTTGCTAACCACTTGTCTTGACGTGCTTGCCATATTCTCTCTCCTTCTTTTTCCCCATACATATCAATACATTTACTAAGCGAGAATGTGGTTTGTCTTTCTGCTAGCTTTTTTCTAGCATCTTCTCGTGTATATCCTTTATCCAACCAATACTTTAATCTATTAGTGTATCCTCCACCATTATCTCTACTGGATGCTTGTTTTTGTTTTACATTATTGATTTGTTCTAGTTTTTCATTCTCATCCATTCCTTCGTATTTTTTGAAATTTTTTGAAACGGATGACAATGTACCACCATGTTGATATCCTGGGTTTTTTTCTCCCTCTACTCGCTCACGCTTCTTTTGAGTATGATTGGGATGTGATATATCTATTGTATCTGCCTTCCACTTCAGGCGATATTGCTTTAATGGAATTTTATGGAATTTTGTGATATGCGTTATAAGATCAAACGCTTTCCAACCACATTCCTTACAAACAGGCATCAAAGGATCGTTCCCGTGCTCCTTTAAAAAATCCTCTTGATTTTTCAATCTTGTCAATTCATTATTATAGGACACATTACACTTCATGGAACAAAAACGAGCCATCTTCTTTGCTTTTGGAAATTCCTGCTTGCACCATTCGCAAGTCAACATGACGGTTGTCATAACGCTATTCATTACCAATTTATCACTTTCATTAGTAGCCATTTTAAAACCCCATTTATTTTTTTCATTATACTGCTATTTATAGTATTTTCATAATGGGTTATTGGTTCCACGTCAACACTCTCATGTCCCAAAACACACTTACCACATTGCCTCGGAAATAACAAAATTACGTATCTATTGTCCTGCATCATTTTAATAGCAGTTTTCTGGAAATCGTACAATTCAAAGGGCAACACGCCTTTTGTTGGATGTTCTATTTTAAAGTAATTTTCTATGCAATAGATCTCATCTTCAATGCATTTATCCATCTCTTCGAGGTTTTCGAAGGTATATTCTGTTTGTTCATTTTGAAGCTTAATGTTGGGATTTGATTTTTTTGGCATAAAAATAGCCCCTTTTGTGGGGCTATTTACGGACGTTATGTATATGGGTAACAATCAATTAGTTATATTGGCCATGATATTGGTGCGATTTTTCGGATCGATTAGATTTTGTCTGGCTCTGGACCGTTTCCCACAACAATTGCATTTATATTCCACAAAAGCGGAAACTGGGGTATAAACAGTATTTGATGTTTCTGTTACATCCAAGCTACCACAAGTCGTGCACCGTCTCTCACCGGTTGCTATCATTGGGTTAACGTTTGGATGTTTTTGATCGAATCCTCGTAGCATTAGATATAACTCTTCAAGAATTCTCACATCTTGAATGTTATACTGCTTGAATAGTTCCCAAGCATCTTCGTCGCCGTTCATAACAGCAATCCACAGTTTTATTCCCTCGTGTTCGAGTTTAGATCCAATATCCAAGTGTTTGCAAAGACTATCTAACCGATTAGCTGGAAATCTAAAATTGCGTTTCACCATATCATAGGTATCATAAATTTTAAAATTATGGGGAGGAGGGAATGAATGATATGCAAGGCGACTGTTTATAACTGGCATATCAAAGTGTTTAATATTGTGGCCAATTACAATATCAGCGTCTTCCAACACATCGTACAACAATGCCAACATCACTGGCTCATCCTCTTCTGTGGGGGCGTTAATATAATGAATTTCGGTTTCGTGAAGCCATTTGAACGCTATGCTGAGAATGCGTCCTTCTTGAGCAATGTTATCATCTGAAAGGTATATTTTTCGTCTTCCGAATGTATAAGCAATAGCTGGAGCTGTTTCAATATCAATGAGAAGGGTTTTAATATTGGAATTGACATAATTTGCAGTGGCGTCGGTATTTGGGGAGTCAGTTGATGTTTGTGTGGTAGATGGATTGTTGTCTTCCATATATGTTTTTAGGAATCGATACACTGTACTAACGGATGTGTTAACTTTATTTGCGATATCTGCAACGGATATTCCTGTTGAGCGGAGACGAACGATTTCATTTTGCTGATGAACTAATAATGAATAATGTTTCATGTAGAAAGCCTTATTTTAAGTTAATGTTATTGTAAAAGTTATTCAGGATCAACATCCTTTAATTGTTTTTTTCGTTCCCTCAATACCTCATTGCGATTTCCAACAATGATATTTGCGTGATTTACATTAACAACTGGTTTCGTTAATTTGTCTTTGTGTTTTTTTAACTCGCGTTTCTCTTTTACTGAAGATAGTGCTGTATTAAGCAAAGTATTTGCTGCATTTAACAAATCAGCACGATATCTCGGTTCAACAGTCATTGCCAACGTTTTTTGCTCTTCAAATGATTTTCTTGCTATCTTTGATATATCGGAGAACTCTCTATCCAACTCCAAGTCCTTTTCGTCGTATTGTTCGGGCTTAACTGGAACAATATCATTAAACGTCGGCTTGATGTTTGATAATTGCGAATCACTAATACCAAACATTTGAGCTATTGGGTGAAGATCAGTCTCTTCAATAAAAAAATCTTCACCGTTAATATTGACCTTTTCGTTATCGTCTTTTTCTGTCATTATCTAAATAGCTGCTTTTCGCTCACTATCCTAAAATCTATGCCATATTTATCGCAAAATTTTTTGCATGAATCCCACTTAGATAGATTAATAAGATATGTTTCTTGTTCAGCTCTTTTGGCATTTTTTGACAATTTTATCTGATTTTCAGGTTTTACTTCGATAATCTCTTTTTTATGTCTACCTGCCGTATCAACATATTCAACAAAATAATCTGGGTAATACGTTCGTATTTGATTATAAAAGGGGTGAAGATATGGGATTTCTATTTCTTCACTTGCCCATTTGATTACATTAGGATTAGCATCTATGTAAGTATTAAAATACAATTCCCAACTGGATCTATAATGAATTTGTGTGGGGTCTCCGAGATACTTTTCAGGAAACTTAGGGGTAAAAATACCTTGGGACCAATTTTTCTTTTTTGCCATTATAATTTTCCTGGTTCTGGTAGTTTATCATTTAATGGTTTGTCTGCCACAGCAGCAGGTTCATCAGGATCGACAAAAGGCACGTTAGGTTTATATGCATCAAATGTGGAATCGTATGTACCAAGTGAGCTGTAGCCACTCGAATCTAAAATTCCATTAAGTTCGCCAGATGATAATTGCTTACCAATTCCTACCACACTGGATAAAACTTTAGGTGCAGATATATCTTTCGTCAAACCGTCTAATTTATTAATTCCTGTTTCAACTAGCCCCTCTGCAGCCCCAATTAATTTACCAGGTAAGCTTGTCACAGTTTT
>JACCDN010410073.1_pt1 | contig 48006 bp, 45 predicted proteins | sample 7441691 | NCBI WGS metagenome assembly JACCDN01 (sample SAMN15323439, study PRJNA562643) | freshwater metagenome | isolation source: river surface water | place: USA:Blue River Watershed | collected 2017-08-16 | reverse complement strand
GGATTGAAAGAAAGGGAGTTTTCTGATGAAGCTATAGCTGCTATTCAGGCTTATAACTGGCCTGGTAATGTCAGGCAGCTTAGGAATGTAATTGAATGGAGTTTAATTATGAACCCTCCGTCATCAACATCTGCTTCAGATAAAATTAGATCCGATATGCTTCCTCAAGAGGTGATAAATAATAGTGTCAACATTTCTAAGCCTGACAGTAATCTAGATATGATGTCAATGCCTTTAAGAGAGGCAAGAGAAGTGTTTGAGAGGCAGTATTTAACTGCGCAGATGAATAGATTTAATAGCAATATTTCTAAAACATCTACTTTTGTCGGAATGGAGAGGTCTGCTCTGCACAGGAAGTTAAAAACTCTAAATATCCACACTGGTAATTCTAAGTTTTCCGATGAAGAATTAGAAATGCTAGATAAAGCAACAGCTGACGTCGGTAATTGATTCATGAGAAAACTTGCATTCCTTTTACTACTATGTTTAATAAGTTGTGGTGATGCTGAAAGAAAAGCAAATGGTATGCTTAGTGATGAAGAAAATGTCAAAATCAAAGAATATATAACGAAGCAATTTCAAGCAAAAAAATCTGTAAATTTAAAAAGGACTTTTGGTACAAATCTTAAAGGTCTAAAATTAACTGGTGTTAGTCTTGCGGGGGAAGATTTATCAGGTGTTGATTTTTCAGGTGCTGAGCTTGCCAGGGTTGATTTTTCCGGGGCCACTCTTGATAACGTTATTTTAACGAATGCTATAATTCAAGAAAGTGATTTTTCAGGTATTGTGTTTAAAAAATTAATTGCTCCTGGAGTTGATTTTCAGGCTTCAATATTCATTGGTGCCTCTTTTGAGGAGGCTAATGTGATAGGCGCAAACTTTGAAGAAGCTGATTTTTCAAATACAAAAATCCATAATTCACGATTTGATCAAGTGAATATGGCAAAGGCTATTGTGAAGAATGCTGAGATTGTAAATGTTAATTTTCAAAAAGCCAATTTGACATCCATAGACTTATCTGGGTCTAAAATAAATAACACAGCTTTTTTTGGAGTTGATATAAGATCTGCTATAATGAGTGGCGTATTAGTTGATTTATGTAGTTTTGAGTCATCGGATCTATCTACACTTAAAGTAAAAAACTCAACTTTTACAAAAAGCGATTTTAATCAAAGCATTCTTGATGATGTAAGTTTTAGCGAAGGAAGTAAATTTGATAATGTTAATTTTGATAACTCTTCGATGAAATCGGTAAACTTTAGTAATATAACTATCAATAATTCATCACTAAGAAGTGTGGTAATGTCAAATTCTATGCTTTCTGAGGTAAGAATTCAAGGAACTGATTTAGATGAAGTGAAATTAGTTGGAGCAAAGATCTCAAAATCATATTTTAGCGATATTAGCGGTTCTAACATTCACTTTAATAAAGTACCAATAAAAGAACTAAAAATCACTAATTCTACTTTGATACGGCCTATTTTCTCAGCTGAGACAGCAAGTAAACTGGTGCTTGACAATGTTAGTATGGTGAGTGCGTATTTTGATAATTACAATTTTGAGGATTGTTCTTTTACTAAAGCGGATCTGAGTAAGACAATTTTTAGAAATTCAAAAATTGCTAGAGTTGTGTTTAGCAAGTCTAATTTGACCCAGTCGGCGATAATAAACGCTGATATGCAATCTATTACTTTTGATAATACTACTATAACTAATGCACAACTTAGAGGAGTTAATAGTGTAGCTATGGTTGTAATTAATACCGTTCTCAATAACTGTGTATTATTTAATAACAAAGGATTTGAAAGAGTAGTGAGTAACGACTCTATAAGTAGTCTAAATGAGTTGCTTGTTAGAAAAGATTTATCTGGAATGAATTTATCTTTTATTGACCTATCAGGAGTAAATATAACTCAAGTGATATTTAAAGGAACGGTGTTAAGAGGAGTAAAACTTAATAACGCAAAAATTAAAAGTTGTTTAATAATTGAAGCTGACTTAAGTAATACTGACCTCACCAACACTGATTTTACAGGTTCTGAAATCAGAGGGAGTATATTTTACTCTGCTTTACTAAATAAAACTAATTTAAGTAGTACTAAGCTTACTGATTTGGATTTTTCTAGGTCAATAGTGCAAAGTGTATTGCTAGACAATGCTAAATTAGAAAGTGTCAGTGGATTGACTCCTCATATTGTAGCTAGTGATAACGCCAAAAAATAAATCCTCTCTCGTATTTATTAGAAAGCGTATTACCTTTCTTTTGTATTATATATTCCTTGAGAGTGTTCTATTCTTTAATAAAATCACGGGAACAAAGGCAAAAATTATAAAAGATATGATAGCATATTTAACTAGAAAAAATGCATCAACTAACGCTATTGTTTTGAAATGAATTCTTGGAAAAATTTGATTTGCTAGCCAAAGAGTGGAGATTCCAAAACAAAAAGATAAAATATTACCACGTATCAAGGAAGTCATATATTTCTGAGCATAAAAAATAGTAATACCATAGCCAATGAGTACTCCTGCAATACCTACCATCATAGGAAGTATCTCTTGGGACAGCGTAATATATGCTGTAAAGACAAAACTACACAACAACCAATAAGTTTTAGTTTGTCCGTTTTGCCAATTGTTGAACATCTTTTGCCCACCATTGCTACTTGCCACACAGACAGTAGCAAGGCCAAAAAACAGCCCTCCAAAAACCTGATCAACTGTATGAACACCTAAATACACTCGAGATAGCATTATACACAGTATGATTGCAACCCCAAAGAAGCGTAGAATTCTTGATTGAAAATGATATAAGAGCATACCCCAAAGTACACTTGCAACGTGTACATCGCCACTTGGAAAGCCTGAAGATTTATCCACAATCTGTACTAGGTGTAACGACAGGTCTGGTCTTTCCCAAAGAAATATATTTTTGAGTACTCCATTTAGCATTGTAGAGAACGGAACCAGAAACCCTAATTGCCAAAAAATACGAGGGTTATATGCAAGCCAATAACCGAGTGCTATGACCCCTATGTAGAATGTTTCATTAACTAAATATGGAAACATTTTGAAAAAATATGTAAATTCAGGAGTGCGTGCTGCAATTATTGCATTTTCTAGTGTAACCATCAAATAGACCAGTTGTAAGAATCCCGTTAATAAAGTGAAGCAAGTGTATGTTAATTTAAATTTTAGGGCAAGTTATTATGTCAAAACTCGGTACGCATGGTCTTTAGATTAAGAGCGACATTTGATGTAGTGCTTAGGCAATAATATCAGGTTGAAGCCTTAATTTAAGAACCTTAATCTTATCTTTAAGAAGAAGCTTACGCTTTTTAAGTCGTTGGATGGTAAACTCAGAAAACTTAGTACTTAATTCTGGATCGTCTATAATTTGATTTAGTTCTTGGTGTTCGGACTCAAGTTCATGAAGAACCAACCACATTCTACTAATATCGTTTTGCATTAAGCTAGCTTATATATGACTATAAGACATGAAGTTTAGCACTTTATAGTTGAGATGTAAATATTGCGTTATATTTATTATTGACAAAAACTGATTTTAAATTAAGACTACTGACATCAAAAAGAGGTATTTGTTTTTATGAGTTTTTTTCGTGAATTTAAGAATCGTGGCTATTTTCATCAATGTACTAATGAGGCGCAATTGCTTGAGTTTGAGAGTAAAGATAAAATAATAGCATATTTAGGATTTGACTGTACTGCTAGCTCCCTGCATGTAGGCAATTTAATGCAAATAATGATTTTAAGATTACTACAGCAAAATGGGCATAAGCCGATAGTGTTAATAGGTGGTGCAACAACAAAAGTTGGTGATCCTACTGGCAAAGATGAGGCAAGAAAATATCTATCTGATGATGAAATAGAACAAAATATCAAAGGTATAAAAAAATCTTTGTCTAAGTTTATCAGATTTGGTGATGGACCAAGTGATGCAGTAATGCTTAACAACTCATCATGGCTTGAGAAACTGGGTTATATAGAGTTTTTAAGAGATATGGGCAAGATGTTTTCGGTAAACAGAATGCTAACTATGGACTCAGTGCGTCTCAGACTAGAGAGAGAACAATCGCTTACGTTCTTAGAGTTTAACTATATGCTACTGCAGGCTTATGATTTTTATCACTTAAATAAAGAATATAATTGTAATCTTCAGCTTGGAGGGAGTGATCAGTGGGGCAATATAGTAACTGGTGTAGAGTTGATAAGAAAAGCAAGTGCTAGAGAAGTGATAGGCCTTACTACACCTCTTCTTACTACTTCATCGGGAGCCAAAATGGGTAAATCAGTTAGCGGTGCTGTTTGGCTTAATGAAGAGCAGTTATCATGTTATGATTATTTTCAATTTTGGCGGAATACGGAAGATGATGATGTAGCTAGATTTTCTAGATTATATTGCGAATTTAGTGAAAATGAGCAGAATGAGTTTGATGCTTTGGCAAAGAGCAATATTAATGAAGCAAAGAAGAAATTAGCTTATAAAGCAACGATGCTTTGTCATGGTCAAGAAAAGGCTGAAAACGCATTAGAAACAGCAATTAAAGTATTTGAAAAAGGCGAGGTGGGTGGAGATATACCTGTGTTTGAAATTGACATCAAATTGCTAGAGAAAGGAATACCCTGTTTTGATTTATTCCATCAAGCTGGTCTTGCAACTTCTAAAGGAGATGCAAGAAGGTTGATTAGAGGCGGAGGGGCAAGAATAAACGATGAGCAAATTAATGATGAAAACCAGTTAGTAGCCCTAAGTGATCTTAAATCAGACAAGATGATGAAGTTGTCTGCAGGTAGGAAGAAGCACATTATAGTTAAAGTATAAGTTATTTTGCAGCTGCTCTATTAAGCCTATCATTAATTGCAAGGCCAATGCCAGTATTAGGGATATTAGCTACAGCAATAGTTGGTATATTGTGTAATATGCAATATTCGTCTAGTTCATCTAGATAGTGAAATAAGTTACTAGCAGCCTCAGCTAAATCTCCTTTGGAGCTAAGATTGAGACTGAATTCGGATGACAACTTGCTACTGTCAAAATTAAGCCCCACTTCGCCCTCATTTAAATTACTTGCATTGAGTCGTAAGTTTGTGTGTGGCGAGTAGTGTTTTAATAGCATACCTGGTGCTTTGATTTCGGAGTTAATAGTTGATATTATAACTTCCTTTTCCAGGATATTTTGTATTATCTCAGGTGTAATAAAGCCGTATCTAAGTATAGTAGGTTTCGTAGTAGTCAAATCTATAATGGTTGATTCTAATCCATAGGTCTTATCTTCTGTGTCATTCAATATAAACAACTGATTTTTAAAGTTCTTTATAACATGGTTTAGAGTTGTGGAACTAATTCTGCCTGATTTATTTGCGCTTGGGGCAGCAATTGGCTTTGCAGATTTAGTAATAAGTTCTTGCGCTATTTTATGAGATGGAATTCTAATAGCAATAGTATCAAGACCAGCTGTGACGCACTTTGCTATATTACATTGATCGCTTTTAGGTAGCACCATTGTCAGAGGCCCAGGCCAAAGACTTGCTAGTTTTATCGCATCGCTACTAAATAAGGCTAATTTCTTGGCCTCATCCAAATTACTTACATGCACAATAAGAGGGTTAATTGCAGGCCTGCCTTTAGCTTGGAATATTTTTAGACATGCATCCTCATTTGTTGCATCCGCTCCCAGTCCGTAAACTGTTTCGGTAGGAAAAGCAACAAGACCACCAGATTTAATTATTTCAACTGCCTTCTTCATTTAATCTCAATAAAAATTCACTATACAACCACAGCTATTCCTGCCATTTTTTCTAGTCATCTTGGACTAGGATCCGGGATCTCATGAGTTCCTGGTATGGATCCAAAATCAAGTTTGGGGTGACTTTGAGAGTGTTTCAGGATGACCACATCTTCATGCTACACTTGATGCAGCATCCACTCTTTTACCATATACTACTATAACTGATCAAAATTTGCTATTTTATCAAATATATTTTTTACCTCATTTAACAGAGCCAATCTGTTCTCAGCGACTTCTGTATTTTCAACATTAACTAATACATTATCAAAGAAATTGCTAACTGGGTTTTTGAGAGATTGAATAACCTCAAGTGCTCTGTCATAGTTCCTGTTATCAATCTCTTTGTTCAAAATTGGAGATAAATTTTGAAGAGAGGTGTATAGTTCTTGCTCATTTTTATTGTCAAATAGGCTAGAATTAACAGTAGATTTTATAACTTTATTAGCCAAGATGTTGTTAGCTCTTTTATAACAAATAACAAGGTCTTGCGAGTCTTTCTTGTCAAGAAATTTTTGTAATGCCACTAATTTTTTATTAAGTTCATCCAGATATCCAGAATTAGATAAATTTAGTACAGAAGAAATGAGCTTATGGTCATATTTATCTTTGAGTAAGTGCTTAGTGCGTTCCTCAATAAAGAGTATAATATCTTCGTAATTAGAATGTTTAAGTTTATGCAAGTCGTTGCCAAATAATGAGAGAGAATGTTTTACTACTTCACGTAAATCAATGTGCATTGAATTTTCCATGATGATTCTGATTACTCCCAGTGCAAGTCTCCTTAAGGCGAATGGATCTTTTGATCCAGTAGGTTTTTCCCCAGCCATCATAAGACTACATAAGCTGTCGATTTTATCAGCAATCGCCACAATAGCTGCTCCTTTTGTAGGGCAAGTGTCATTTGGCCCTTGCGGTTTATAGTGGTCTCTAATAGAAATAGCAATTTCTTCACTTAAATTATCATTTTTAGCATAATAATATCCCATTATGCCTTGTAGGTTAGGGAATTCATTTACTACTTCTGAGACAATATCATTCTTACAAAGAGTTGAAGCTGTTGTTAATTCATCTATAGAGGGTAAGTTGTTTTCATGATTATGTAATTGATTATACAAGAAGCGTGTTATGGATTCTATACGTTTGACTTTTTCAGCTAATGTACCAATTTTTGCATGAAATATGATATTTTCAAGTTTACTTGCTTTGGATTTTAAACTTGATTGCAAATCTTGTTTATAAAAATAAAGAGCATCTGATAATCTTGCAGATAGTACTTTTTGATTTCCATTAATTACTGTGCTTTTATCTGTAGATTTTATATTTGATACGAATATAAAATATGGCGCAAAATTTCCATTTGCATCAATTAGGCTAAAATATTTTTGATGAGTTTTCATCGAGCTCACTAAAACTACACTAGGTACGGTTAAGAATTTACTATCAATTGTTCCAATTAAAACTTGTGGATATTCGGCAAGTCCAGTTAGTTCTTCAAGTAGATTATCATCCTGCTTTACTGCAAATCCTATATTTGCTGCCAGCTTAGTTGCTTCTTTGATAATATACTCCTGCCTAACTTTTTGGTCTAGAATGACAAAATTATCTTCAAGTTGCTTTTTGTATTCATTGAAATTATTCACAATAAAGCTAGATGGGCTCATGAATCTATGGCCATAGCTTCGGTTATTAGCCTTTAAGTGACCTAAAGCAAAATCTACTACTTTTCCATCGAAGATACATAAAACATTAACAAGAGGTCTTACCCACCTGAGTTGATAATTTCCCCATAACATTGATTTCGGCCATACGTATGATGTTATTAGATCAGGAAGACATTCTTTGAGTGTTGCATATGTTTCTTTCCTAGGTGTAATCTTCTCATAAGTAAAATATTCGGTATCATTAATGGTCTCTTTACTCAAGTCTTGTAGGGTAATTTGATTAGATTTACAAAATCCACTTATCGCAGCATCTGGAGATGATGTTTTTGGTCCTTTGAGCGTAGTTCTTTTTTCTTCAATGATAGTTTGCAAGCCTTGAACATGAATGGCCAACCTTCTAGGACCAACATAGGCTTTTACTGAAGTAAATGTTAACTCATTATCGTTAAAATAACTTGAGAAAATCTGCTCAAATGCCCCAGCAGCATTTGCTTGCATCATCGCAGGTATTTCTTCAGAAAATAATTCAAGTAACAACTCGCTCATAATTAAATGCTTCTTTCTAGTTCTATCCATTTTTGACATGCCATTTTAGCTAGATGGCGAACTCTTGTAATATATGCAGCTCTTTCAGTGACACTTACAACACCTCTTGCACAAAGTAGATTAAAGATATGGCTAGCCTTTATACAATACTCATACGCTGGGAACGGGAGATCTTGTTCAACAAGCTGGGTACACTGGAGCTCTGCTTCTTCAAAGTGTTTCAGCAGTATTTGAGTATTAGCAAGTTCCAAGTTGAATTTAGAAAATTGCTTTTCAGCCTCAAAATCTACTTCGGCGTAGGTAAGAGCTTTATCACCAACTTGGCTATTCCAATCTAAATCTTTTACCGCATCTATACCTTGGATATATAATGCAAGTCTTTCGAGTCCATAGGTTATTTCTCCAGCAATTGGTTTTAGCTCGATACCTGCAATTTGTTGCATATAGGTAAATTGTGAAACTTCCATACCATTACACCACACTTCCCATCCAAGACCTGAGGCGCCAAGTGTAGGAGACTCCCAATCATCTTCTACAAAGCGTATGTCATGCTTTTTTGAATCTATACCTATGTATTCCAAGCTTTTTAAATACAAATCTACAATATCATCCGGTGATGGTTTGAGAATTACTTGGAACTGATAGTAATGTTGCATGCGGTTTGGATGCTCGGCATATCTGCTATCTGTTGGTCTTCTTGATGGTTGAACGTATGCCACGCTCCACGGCTTTGGTCCAAGGCAGCGAAGGACAGTGGCTGGATGAAAAGTTCCCGCTCCCATTTCAACATCATAAGGTTGCAAGATAGCGCAACCATAATCCTGCCAGAAGTACTGTAATTTTAGAATCAATTCTTGGAATGATAGTTTTTTCATATCGCCATTTTTATTATATACCAAAGAAATTAAGCGCTAAGTATATTAGTAAAAAATAACTTTGGCTAATAAAATTTCTACCTATTTGCAAGCCTCTATTAGAGGAATTTTAAGATCTATATCACGTCATACTATTATTTTTATAATTTTCTTATTGAACACTTAGTCAAATTAAACCATAATCTCCACTTTCCGTTGTGGATTAATATTTCAAAGTAGATAATTTATATATAGACGTAATGCTCAAAAAAACCAGTATTGTTTTAACTACTACTAATACAACACAAGAGGCTGAATCTTTAGCGAAAGGTTTGTTGGACTTGAAGTTAGCAGCTTGTGTACAAGTAGAGGAGATAAAAAGTTATTATGTATATAATGAAAAATTTTGTAGCGAATTGGAATATCGTTTAGTGATCAAAGCTGCAACAAAAAACTACCCAGCTATCGAAAGTTGGATAAAAAAACACCACACTTATCAGCTTCCTCAGATAATAAGACTTGATATTGCAGATGGTTTAGAGGAATATATTAAGTGGGTACATTATGAATAGATTGTCATTTGTTATCTGGAGAGGCTTATGAAGTTATGGCATAAGGTGTTCCTTGGTCTAATTCTAGGGATTACTTTTGGTGTATATTTTCCGCAGCATGTTGAAACTATAAAACCAATAGGAACTGTCTTCTTAAGGTTGATTAAAATGGTTATTGTGCCGTTGTTATTTTTCAGTTTGGTTTCTGGTATTACTGGTATGAGGGACCCTAATTCAATTGGTAGAGTAGCTAGGAAATCGGTGTTAGCATACCTTGGCACTACATTACTTGCAGTTACTTTTGGTTTGGGAGTAGCTTTCGTGATGGAACCTGGTAAAGGAATAGTTCTTGAAATGGGCAAAGTTAGTGAAAAAGCAGGTCAAGCAGATTTTGATTTATTACAGTTTTTTATCGAAATAGTTCCAAGTAATATTTTCCAGGCTTTTACTGATTCTAATGTGCTACAGGTCGTATTCTTTTCAATATTTACAGGTGTGATTATTAACAGCATGGACTCCGCTGCTGATCCAATACGTAATTTTATTCATTCTTCGGCAAAAATTGTGCTGAAAATGATTTCATGGGTGGTTCAGATGTCACCATATGCAGCCTTTGCGCTAACGGCGTGGGTGATTGGTACTCAAGGGATAGAAGTGCTCTATACTTTAGGTAAACTAGTACAGGCAATAGTTTTAGCATTCATATTGCAGTACGCGATATATGGACTAATTATTATTCTTTTTTGTGGATTATCTCCAATTCCGTTTTATAGGAAAAGTGTAGAATATCAAATGATAGCCATGTCTACTGGTAGCAGTAAAGCAAGCTTAGCTACAACAATGCAAGTGTGTCGTAGTAGATTGGGTGTTTCTGAGTCAAGTACTTCTTTTGTCTTGCCACTTGGTGCATCAATAAATATGAATGGTTTATCGATTAAGTTAGGTCTATCGGTAATTTTCTTTGCTCAAGTAATGGGAGTAGATCTTAGTGCTTCAGATTATTTAATTATAATACTCACTGGTACCCTTGGTTCAATTGGTGGAGCAGGTATACCTGGGTCCTTTATTATTATGTTGCCTATATTATTAACATCTATTGGTTTGCCAATAGAAGGAGTTGCCCTACTTGTTGGCGTAGACAGAGTTTTAGATTTACTAAGTACCACAATCAATATAACCGGTGATGCTGCAATTACTTTGCTAATAGATAGTTCTGAAGGAACCTTGGATAGGGAGATGTATAATGCCTAAAAGTATACATAGAATTTGTATATTATTAGTAGTGCTAGTCTGTCTAGAAGCTGCAGCTAGTAACAATGTTATTCGTATAGCATCTGGTGGATTATTGGATGGATATTTTAATACAAGTCTTAAATTATGTAGATACATAAGCGCCTCTAATAATGGTATTAAGTGCCAAGTTGTCCCGACTTCTGGGTCATTAGAGAATTTATGGTTGCTGCAAAGAAATCAAGTTGAATTTGCGTTTGCCATGTCAAATCTGGTGATAGAGTCATACAATGGTACAGGGCATTTTACGGGTACCGTTCCCTTTAAGGGCATGTTCCAATTACTTAGGTTGCATGATGAATATTTTACTATGTTAGCTAGGGATACCGACAATATAAAATCTTTTCAAGATATTGATGGTTTAAGAATATCAAACGGTCCTGCTAAATCTGATAGCACTGTTGTTTATGAGGCTATAGTGCCATATTACTCGTTTAATAAGGAACCATATGATGTTGAGTTTGTGCATGAGGAATATGCCAAAAATTTTTGTGAGAAAAAAGTTAATGTTGTGATGTTAATGACGGGTCATCCTTGTGCTATAGTAAATATGATTACAAATAAATGTGACACGGAGTTTGTAGCTATTGACTCAAATAAATTAGATGAGATTATTAAAAATTATCCTGGTTTTAAAAGAGTATCACTTGGTGGTGATTTATACCCAGATGTTTCTGGTACAGTCGATACTTTGGCGGTTTCGACAGCTTTGGTATCAAGTGTGTCTGTAGATAAAGCTATTATAACAAATCTTATGAATTACTTGAAAACTAGAATAGATAAATTAAAATTAGCAGATCCAGTGTTATATGATCTAGATGATGAGCATTTTACTAGTGGTTTTGTTATTCCAGGTTTTATGCCGGACAAAAAGTGAAAAAATAATTTTTTAAAAAGAGCAAATTTATGTTCAAAAATATTATAATACCAGTCGATTTATCTGATAAGCAGTCTCTGAAGGCAGTTTTTCCACCAGCTCTGAATTTTGTGAATGCATTTGGATCTAAGCTACATCTTGTGCATATCATGCCTGATTTTGGTATGAAGTTAGTAGAAGATTATTTACCAAGGCATTGGATGAGCGATCAGAAACAAAAGTATATCAAGCAGTTTGAAGAGATAGTTGAGAAATATGTTCCTACTGGTGTGAGTGTGGATTATCACATTGGAAGAGGTGCGATATATGATGAGGTGATTAAATATTCTGAGAGTGTGAGTGCTGATTTAATTATCATCTCAGCAGTAAGACCGCAGCTTAGAGATTACATGCTTGGACCAAACGCTTCTAAGATAGTGCGTCACTCTTCCATTTCTGTTATGGTTGTACGGGATTAGTTTTTCTTAAAACTTGTACCCAATTCTTATTCCTATATCGGTCAGTCCTGGGTTTGGCTTCGCAATATCAGCGCTTGATATGTGATCCACCATCAAAGATACATTATAACTATCAGAAATATTATATCCTATTGAAATTGACTCTCTAAAAAGAAGATTAGATCCAATAGGGCGTTGTTTGTTTGAGGTTTTTTTTACGCCGTTATTTAAAGATACACCAAGCGAAGCTTCTACGTAAAATGGGTTTAACTTATTAAATGTCCAAGTGACTCCAGAATAGAAATTACTCGTATATCCTTGGTTATTCATACTGATACCAATATGAGGGCGGCCATTGAGTAGCGAATCTACATTGTTTGCCAAGAATTCAATGTTGATATTTTTGCCCTTTTCAATTCTGTTTCCAAGCTTTCTATCAAAATCATGTTGGCTGATACCTATTTTAATTTCTTCAGCTGATGCTGTGTTTGCAAACAAAATGCTCCATGTTATTAGCTTAACTACTTTTTTATACATCTTTTCTCTCCAAGGCTATCAAATAAAATTCACTGGATTCCTTCCTGCTTGAATCCGGCTTAAAGTGTTTTACTATTTTAAAATTCTTTTTCACTACGTCTAGCATTTCTCCTTCAGCTCCACCACGAAAAATCTTAGCAATAAAGTGACCACCAGGTTTTAAAACTTTTAAAGCAAATTCTAGAGCATCCTCGCATAAGGCAATTATTCTCAAGTGATCTGTTTTTCCATGTCCGATAGTATTTGCTGCCATATCGCTCATTACGACGTCCGCTAGTTTACCATCAAGTATATCTAGAATAGTTTGTTTAGCTGATTCGTCGTTAAAATCCATTTTTATTAACGTAGCTCCGGCAATTGGTTCTATTTCTAGTAAATCAATTGCTACTAGTTTATTTTTAGCATTTTTGCTATTAGATCCAATTAATTTGGTTGCAACTTGTGACCAGCCGCCTGGTGCTGCTCCTAGATCGATTACATTGTAGCCAGGTTTTAAGATTTCAAATTTTTCATTTATCTCAAGTATTTTATATGCTGCTCTTGATCTATATCCATCTAATTTAGAGCGAACTACATACTGGTCATTCAATTGTCTTGATAACCATCTAGTTGAAGATGTTTTTCTTCTTTTTGCAGTTTTTACTTTAACAAATTGTCCTCTAAAGCCAGTTTTATTAGTAGACATTATTAACCTTTGTGTTCTGAATATTTGTCAAGAAGTGAATTGACAAAACCAACTTGAGAATCATCTATCATTTCACTCGCTATATCAGTGTATTCATTAATCACTACTTTGCGTGGCGTTTCAGGAAAGTATTTTATTTCTGATACTGATACTCTAAGTATTGCTAGTAATAATTTTGGCAGTTTTTCAAGAGTCCATTCAGAGCTAAGGTGCTCTTCTATAATTTTATCTATCTGAACTAGATTATTTGATGTAAATTCTACAAGTTCATGCATATAACCGATACTAGGCTTTAACTTCAAATTACTTAAATCATTAATCTCATGATCGCTTTTAACGTCATTATCTTTGTAAAAGTCTATTACATTGGTGAGTAATGTATTGATATTTACAGCTCTATCGAGTGTTTCGTATTGATAAATTGTTTGTATAGCTGCAATCCTTGCAAGAGATTTGCTGTTTAATTGGTGGTTTGTTGACATTACCTAATACTAATAATTACTGTTTTGCATTCTAACAAAATAACCAATAAAGGCAAATAACATTATGCTTGATAGTCTATGAAGAAATAATAAGTAGTTTATATTCCATTAGTTCTGCATTTTTAGATTGTTTTTTTGATTACTGATGGTATAAAAACTTGATATTGATATATAAATGAATAGGTAATTTCGTGAATAAAATTAGTCAACTTTGCATCGTATTGACAGTTATTGTTTTATCTTCTTCAGTTTCATTAGCAGAATCAATAAATGCTATAAATATTAAGGGTAACCAGAGAATTGAGAAATCAACAATTCTTGAATATCTTGGAATGAATGTAGGTGGTCAGTACAGTGAGGAAGCTAGGAGCGAGGCAGTAAAAAATTTATATGGTACATCGCTTTTTGAAAATATAGATATAGCTTTTAATGACGGCGTGTTAAGTGTAAATGTGCTAGAGACTCCATTTGTTAGTAAGGTAGTTTTTGTCGGAAACAACAAGGTTAAAACAAAAGTACTAACCGCTGAAATTCAAACAACTGCAGGAGAGAGTTTGAAAAAATCAAAACTTAGGGCTGATGTTGAGAAAATAAAAGAAATATATAAAAGATCAGGTAGATTTTCTGTTCATGTGAGTTCTAGGATTGAGTCTCAAGAAAATAATAGGGTTAAAGTTATTTTTGAAGTGGAAGAGGGGCCTAAAACTGGTATACGCAATATTAATTTTGTAGGTAATGAGAATTATAGAGATTCTGAACTTAAAACAGTTATTCTTACTAAAGAAGCAAGGTGGTTTAGGTTTTTAGAAAGCAATGATACTTATGATCCAGAGAGAATAGAGTATGACAAATACTTACTAAAACAATTCTATAGTTCTGTTGGTTTTGCAGATTGCAGAATAATTTCAGTTACTGCAGATCTAACACAGAATAAAGATGGTTTTGTGCTTACCTACTCAATTGATGAGGGTAAAAAATATAAATTTGGTCAGACTACTCTTGTAAATAAGCTCAAATCCATCAAGGATGAAGAAATATCTAAATTCTTCAGTAAAAATGAAGGAAATACATTTAACATGAATTTAGTGCAAAAGATGGCTGATAAAATCACTGATTATCTAGCAAGTAAAGGTTATCCGCAAGTTGATGTTCATCCAGATATTAGAACTAATCCTGCAAGAGGAACAGTTGATGTAGTAATAGTAGTAGATCAGGCTGATAAGATATTCATTAACAACATAAATATTCATGGAAATTTAAAAACTGAAGATCATGTTATTCGTCGTGAACTTAAGATAGCAGAAGGAGATGTGTATAATAAAGGTAAAATTGAAAGAGGTGAAAGAAGCCTTAGAAACCTCGATTATTTCAGCAAACTATCCTTAAAATTATCTCCTACACAAAAAGACGATAGGTATGACATAAATATAGATGTTGAAGAGAAATCTACGGCTTCTGTTGGCTTTGATGTTGGTTACAACACAGCTGGTGGTGTATTTGGAAGAGTTTCATTTTTAGAAAGGAACTTAATAGGTACTGGTAAGTACTTAAATGCAGGCATACAAGCTGGTAAGAAAAGCATATATTATTATGCTGGTTTAACAGAGCCAAATTTTATGGATAGGGACTTATCTCTTGGTGGTAGTGTGTTTAGGAGTGAAAATGGTAGAGGTAGTGGTTTTACGAATCAAGATATGAACTATTCGATGAAGTCTACCGGCGCAAAGGTTAATTTGGGTTATGAAATTGTCGATGATTTAACTCACTCAATAGATTACTTGATTAAAAGAGATAACCTAAAAGCTCCAAAAAGTACCGCATCAGTTTTTATTCAGGAGCAAATGGGTAATTTTGTTACTTCCGCAGTAGGCCATTCTCTTACTCTTGATAAAACAGATAGCAGAATTTTACCTAAAAATGGGTTTTTATTAATCGGTTCACAAGAATATGCTGGTGTAGGTGGTAATAATAAATACTTAAAACATGAGTTAGAAGGTAAGGCTTTTAAATCATTTTTTGAAAACAAATTTACTGTGATTCTTTCAGCTTCTGCTGGTCATATTAAAGGTCTGAGTGGGAGAAAGGTGAGAATCTCAGATCGTTTTAATTTGGGTGATTATACTCTTAGAGGCTTTGAACAAGCCGGTATTGGACCACGTGATAAAGTAACAGAAGAGGGGCTTGGTGGACAAAAATATTATGCATTTTCTACGGAAGTAAATTTCCCTCTAGGTTTACCTGAAGAGTTTAACGTTAGTGGGGCATTATTTGTTGATGTTGGTTCATTGTGGGATGCAGACTCAAAAATATCTAAATCGTTTTATAACGATAAAGCTTTAAGAGGGTCAACAGGTTTTGGTGTAATATGGGTAACAAAATTTGCCCCAATTAGGCTAGACTGGGGATTCCCGTTCAAGAAGCAAAAATATGACCAAAAACAAAATGGTCCGCACATTAAGTTCTCAACGCATTTTTAAGTAAATGTAGTTAATAGCATTAGTGTGTACAGCTTTGATGATATAATCAGAGTGGACGTTGTTTAGATAAAAAATAAAATATATGTTCGGTAGATACTTTCTTATTTTTGCTTTGGTTTTGCATATTGTTAATTATGCCTTTGCTAGTGCTGTGACAACAACGGAAGGGGCTCAGACCGTTAATAAAATAGCTGTTGTTGATGTTGAGTCTGTGCTAGAGCACTCCTTTGCTATTAAGAGTATAAAAAAATCTATTAGCGATATTAGTAGCAAGATTGAAAGAGAATTAACAGAAAAGGAGATTAGTCTTAAAAAGATAGAATCTGATATTATTAAAGATAAAGACAAAATCTCCCAGGAGCAGTTTAATGCAAAAGTTCAGGATTTTAACAAAATAGTGAGCAAAGCACAAATGGAGATCCAAACAAAAAAGGATGGCTTAGAAAAGGCTCACTCAGAGGCAATTAATAAAGTACAAAATAGTATCATTTCAATTATTAGTGATTTATCCAAGAAGAATGGTTATAGCATGGTTGTTCCAAGCTCCCAGGTCTTGTATGTTGTAACGGACTTAAATATTACACTAGAAGTGATTACCAAGCTAAACGAAGTGCTTCCAGCAGTTGAAGTGAATTATTGAGTAAGTTGTTTTTTTCTTAAGTTTAATTATAAAATATATTCAGTTCATATTACGATATCCTGGTGTAATATGATTTAAGCCATAGCGTAAAAAATGATTATGTGTTATAATCGCCAATTTAAATATTTTTGAATTATTATGAGATTAAAATGTGGGATAGTTGGACTTCCAAATGTTGGAAAATCTACGTTGTTTAATGCTTTAACTGCAAGCAATAACGCTCAAGCAGCCAATTATCCATTTTGTACAATAGAGCCAAATACTGGTGTAGTCACCGTTCCTGATGACAGGCTTGAAAACCTGGCAAAGTGTGCAGCTTCTGCTAAAATTATTCCTGCTTTTATAGAATTTGTAGACATTGCAGGTCTTGTAAGGGGAGCAAGTAAAGGTGAGGGGCTTGGTAATCAGTTTTTGTCACATATTAGAGAAGTAGATGCTATAATCCATGTACTTCGTTGCTTTGAAGATGCAGATATTACTCATGTTCATGGGAAAATTGATCCAGTTGAGGATGCAGAAGTAATAGAAACTGAGCTGATAATAGCTGATCTTGATTCAGTAGAAAAAAGATTACCTAATATGATTAAGAAAGCTAAAACAGATAAATTACTACAAGAGCAAGTGAATCTAATGGAGATTTGCAGAGAAACTCTAGCAAAGGGTTTCCCACTTAGGGTTTTGAACGATAAAGTTGATAAGAAATTATTAGCTAGCTTGCAACTCTTGACGTCTAAACCTGTATTATATGTATGTAATGTCCTTGAAGACGAGGCAAAGAATGGTAATGCACACTCTGATCGGATAATTCAAAAAGCTACCAAAGAAAATGCTAATGTAGTTATAATATCCTCAAAAATTGAGGCTGAAATTGCTTTATTAGAGAGCCAAGAAGAAAAATTAGATTTTCTACAAAGTGTAGGTATTGAAGAGACGGGCTTGAGTAAAATCATCAAATCCGCATACTCATTACTTGGACTTAGCTCGTTTTTTACTATAGGACCTAAAGAAGCTCATGCTTGGACTTTTGAGACTGGAACTAGCGCTCCTGCTGCTGCAGGGATTATTCACACCGATTTTGAAAAAGGCTTTATTAGAGCAGAAGTGATTTCTTGTAAAGAGTATTTAGAATTAGGCGGAGAAGTAAAAGCAAAAGAACTAGGTAAGCTTCGAGTTGAAGGAAAAGAATATATTATGCAAGATGGCGATGTAGTGCATTTTAGGTTCAATGTATAGGAAAAAATATGAAAGTTATTGGCCGTGTGCCACCTATATTATTATATTTTTTAATATCGCTTTCTACATTAACAGAAACAGTATATTCTGCCGCTTTACCTCAAATTGCTGAACAGCTTAATACGCTTGGCAGTATTGCTCAATTATCCACTACGGTTTATTATACCGGATTTTCTGTTGGGATCTTTACATTGGGTAGAATCTCAGATTTTTATGGTAGACGCCCAGTGGTTTTATTTGGTATAGCGTTTTATACTATTGCCACATTGTTAATTAGCTTTTCTACTAATATAGAAATGTTTATAGCCTTAAGATTTGCACAAGCTTATGGAGCAAGTGTTGGTTCGGTAGTAGCGCAAACTATGGCAAGGGATTCTTTTAAAGGATGGGAATTATCTTATATCTATGCTAGCGTATCAATGATTATGGCTTTTGTTCCATCTATTGGTTCAGCAATCGGCGGATATATAATAGAATACTTAAAATATTGGGAATATATATTCTACTTTCTGGTAGCATTTTCAACGATATTGGGACTGGTATATTTTAAATTTCTTCCCGAAACTAATCCTCATATCGGGCAAGTCAATGATAGTAAATTCTATCATGTATTTCTTACTGCTATCAAAGATAAAAAACTCATTACTTTTGCGATCATTGTAGGAGTATATAATGGACTTTGCTTTGGTTTTTATATTCAGGCGCCATTTATCTTTATTGAAAGACTACAAATGTCTCCTTCAACTTATGGTAAATTATTTTTACTTTTGACTGTTTCAAACTTATCAGGTGGCTTGATTGCCAGATATATGATAAGTAAATATATTAGCACCCAGAAGATCATGAATTTAGGATTGATACTTAGTGTAATAGGCTGTACATCACTTCTTTTTTGCGCCTTATTCATAACACAAGATGATGTGTTTTATGCTTCTATAAGCGTCTTTGTTCCCATGGCTCTTCAGCTTATGGGACATGCGATGATAGTTCCAATGTTACTAAGACACGCAATTGAGGATTATGGCAAAGTAACAGGAACTGCTGGATCAATTTTTGGCAGTATGTATTACCTAATCACTGCAGCAGTAAGTTTTATGATAGCTACATTTCATAGTACTAAGATCAATAATTTTGCATATCTTTTTGCGTTCTTGCTAGCTTTATCTGTGGCTTTATTTGTTTATAAGAATAATACTAGTTTCAAAAATAATGGGTAATAGCTTCTTAAGCTAGATAATGTCGGGAGTTTATATCACTTTATTCCTTATTTTCTATGCTTAAGTAACAACATTATTGCTGATCATTTACTCTTCATTTGCGAAATTTTTTAGACAATAGTTATATTCTTAATCTATAATTGCACTATTATAATAAACAAAAATAATGAGAAAAGAACATGTCATCTAAACAACAACATCCTTTTCATTTAGTTGAACTCAGCCATTGGCCAATTGTTACTGCTTTTTCACTGTTAGTGCTTGCTTCTGGTATGATACTGTTTATGCATAATTATCCTCTTGGTAAAGAAGTGCTAGGTGCAGGGGTTGTAGCTGTTGTTTTCTGTGCTTTTAACTGGTGGTCAAAAATAATTGATGAAGGACGCGTAGGGCACCATCATAGTGATCAAGTAAGACACGGACTCAGAATCGGTATGGCGTTATTTATCCTTTCTGAAGTGATGTTTTTCTTTGCGTTTTTCTTCTCGTATTTTTCCGTCAGTTTGTTTCCAGCTGGTATTCTAGATGGAGTGTGGGTAGTTGCAAAAGGTGTTTGGCCTCCGGCTGGGATAAAGACTTTTGATCCATGGGATATTCCTTTTATTAACACTCTAATATTGCTGCTTTCTGGAACAACTGTTACGTGGGCGCATCATGCAATTATGCATAACCAGCAAAAAGACTCTATTACTGCTCTTGGGATCACGGTTTTACTAGGTGTAAGTTTTACGCTACTTCAAGCATATGAATATCATCATGCAGCTTTTAAATTTACTGATGGTGTTTATGCTGCAAATTTCTTTATGGCAACAGGGTTTCATGGTGCTCACGTAATAATTGGTACAATTTTTTTAACTGTTTGCTATTTTAGAGCTAGGAAAGGCCACTTTGTTGCTGGCCAAGGTCACTTAGGTTTTGAATTTGCTGCCTGGTACTGGCACTTTGTTGATGTAGTGTGGCTATTCCTATTCACTTTTGTCTATGTTTTAGGTAGGTAAACTTGCTGAGTTAAGTTTTGTTTGAAAAGGGAGTTGATCCTGGGTTCAACTAAATTCAAGGTTGCGGTTTTTTCTTTAAGTAACCAAATCAAGTTTGGGAAGACCATCGCCTCACTTATGCTGAACCGCCTCCTTAGTCATTCTGTACTTGATACATCATCTATTACTTAAGTAATGGAATCCTAAATCAAGTTTGGGAAGACGCCCTAGATTTTGCAGGTGACAGATAAATTATGAGATAACCTTATGGCTAGTATTATAACACACATTTCAACCTCAATCATTATAGCAGAATCAAAAAATTATCGTGCAGTGTTTTTTTCTTGACGAATACATTAATTAATATTAACTTATCGAGCTACAAGTAAATTATATTATAGGAGTTTTTTATGAAAAGTAAGGTCAAAATTTCTGCAGGAGTTAACGTGGTGTGTGCTACATTGACATGTCCACCAGATACAGTTTTTACTCTCCAACCTAGGGCATCGATAACCGTAGATGGGGTTACAATACAAAATCATAGTAATTTATTTGATCTTGTGTTTGATATCACGGGTATTATTGTTGATCCAACGCCTTGTAAGCCACTAGATTGGAATCAAGATCACGATTATGATCATGATGGGAGTGCTCCATTAATGGGTGTTAGTGAAATCAATTTAGTTGAAGCTTGCTAAGTTAAATTGGCGATAAAAGCATTATTCAATTTTCTAACCAGAGATCTCATTGCTTCTGGTTAGAAAATTTAGCCTCCAACGAAGCTAAAATAAGTAACGTTTTCATACTTTTTTATCACCAACCTACAGTTATTAATTACCCTTCATAATTCTAATAACAATCTATTGATGGTTAATAAAAATTAATATATAACGAGCGGCTCGGTAAATGATTAATTTTTATTAAGGTGACTATTATAACACCCAATTTAACTCAACTTACTATCACAATGTCCCTAACAGAGGTTAATAAATATCTTGACATGATAGTTTAATTTTGTTAAAATCAGTATCAAATAAGTTAATACATTTTAATTAATGGGGATTTGCTTTGTATGAAGAGTTTTTTACCTAAAACAACAACGGCTTTAAGTACTTCTATTATAACTGCTGCTCTTCTTATTTCTTCAGTTGTAAAGGCTGAACAATCACAAGAGTATATTTATAATCCAAGTGCAGAAGTGTCTACAAAGTTTAGTAAAGGGAGAAATATTGCTGAATTAAATTATATGCAACCATTTTTTGCAAAAGAAAACAATCTCCCTATCCTTGATTTGAAGTTAAAATTAGATAACAGACGCAGTAAAGAGATAAACTTAGGTTTAGTATATAGATATAATTATGAAGATAAGGTAATATTTGGTACATACGCATATTTTGACCATAGGTACACAGGTACTAATTATTCAGTAAGTGGACTTACTGCAGGCGTGGAAGCTTTAAGCGAATATATTGATGCAAGAGCAAATATTTATATACCACAAAATAAAAAGAAAAAGACAAAACATAATAGCAAAAAAACTGTTGAAATCGATGGTACATCAATTTTTGCAATCTCTGGTGGTCATACATATGAATCTTCATTAAAAGGTTATGATATAGAGATTGGAACTCCAATATTTGCTTTTTCAGACTCTCTTAACGAGAAGTTAGGTACGAAAATACATGTAGCAAGGTATAGCTTTACTGCAAAAAATGTAAAACCAATAAAGGGTACAAGGTTTAGAGTAGAGCAAAACCTTGGAGAAACATGGATTGGGGATAATAAATACAGGTTCCATATTAGTGCAGAGACGCAATTTGATAAGGTAAGGAAGCGTCAGAATTTTATTGGGCTTGGCTTAAAGGTTACATTTAACGATAAACAAAATTTACATAAAAAGAAATCAAATAGTCTGAATCATAGAATGATGGAAACCGTAATTCGAGACGTCGATATCGTGACTGAGAGTAATGCAGAGGCTCCTATCAGAAGTAATTTCTATATGAACGGTAAAAAAATTGAAAAGATTTATTATGTTGGTAGTGCGGGTGGTAATTACTCTGGTTCTGGTACACAAGACAGTCCTCTTTCTATTGAGCAGCTAAAGAGTATGAACTATGATGATGCAGTGATTGTGCTAACTTCAATTGATCCAAACAAAGGCGGGACAGCAATTTCGCGTCAAGATTACGTGAAAATACAAGAGATGCCACAGGTGCTCAATGGCAAAAAAGATACGATATTATCTACTGGTGGTACAGATCCGGTGACAATAAAGGTTGATGGAACGCAGGGCATTTCAATTTCTAGTCAAGATGATAAAAATACTTCGATAGTAGTTAAAGATGCTGTACTGTCTGCTTTAAAAAGTGATAATACTTCAGTAATTCACCTTTTAGAGCCAAAGATAGAAGAAATAGTAAAGACTCAAATTGAGGCAGCACGAGTTGATCTAGCAAGAGTAGCTGTTGAAGAAACAAGAGTTGAACAGGCAGTTCAAGTTATGAGGCAAGAAGAAGTTATGGAAGTAATTGAAGCGGTAAATCAAGCAATAGCTATAGAAGCCGCAGCAAGAGTTGCTGAACCAGAGCAGCCACAAATTGTTGTTCAGCCGCAGCCAGTTCTAGTGCCTCAAGGAACACTTGATTCAGGAATAACACGTGCAAATCTAAATCCTAATCAACAAGCACTATATGATATTATGATGTTGGCTGCTGGGCTTCAGACTGACGATGATCAAAATCTATACGTAGTAAGGCAGGTTCAATATGATGATGTTGCGAATATTATAAATACAAACCCAGCTGAAAATATTGCAGCAATTGAAGCTCGAATAGATTTAAGAGCTGATTTGAATCCTGTAACAAAGGCAGAATATAAGAAGATTGCAGCAACTATTCTAGGATTTGATGGTGTTGCTCAAGGTGGTGCATTAGATGGAGGACAGCAAGGAATAGGCCTTAACCACAAAGGTCCAAAGGATATTACAACTGTTGCTTCGCTGGAAAGATTAAGGGCTGATTATGGTATTTTGGATGGTCAGATGGCTATAGATGTGGTTAAACAATTTGTAACAACTCTTATGCAACAGAATATCCCAGGTATCGGTGTTGATGCTGGGGCGGATGCTTTAAGGCATCGTGACACCGTTCCAACTCAAAGATATCAAGATGCAGCAAATCAATACCTAAATAGTATAGCGGTGCCACCGGGTGAAAATGCCGTTGATCGCGAGATAAGACTTCAACGTAAAAGATTGGCCAAAGTAATTATGGATGATGAAATTAAAACTTCATTAACTGCAGTTAATAATACTATGGCCGCGTATAGGGCATTAATTAGGATGGAAACTACTCTAGGCGGTGTATTTACCGAAGAAGTAACAGGTAGATATAATGATAAAGAAATGTTAGCATATGTGATTTTGGCAAATCTTGATGTTCGTGAAGTACAAAAAAATCTTGTGGTAGAGAACAAGCCATTGACGCCAGAAAATATTTTTAATCGTCAAAAAGAAAATATGGAAGGATTAATTCTTCGACTTGGTAATAGTCAGCGTGCATATAATGTGGATCATAGCCATGGAGCAGTTGATGTTGGTGGTGTTAATAATGCCGTAGGTGGTATTCGAGGAGTTGCTGATAGCGTTTCTTGTGCTCATGGTCTATGTGTTCGAATAGTTGATAGCGCTCTTCATCATAGTAAGGTTGTTTTAAGCGATGCATCCCCTGCTAGTTTTTCAGATGAATTCAACCAGGCTGTTCAGCGTAAGGCAGATGCGTTACCTCTTGTTCAAAGACAAGAAGTCAAAGCTTGGAAAGAAAACTTGGAGGACGCTGAAGTAAGAGTTGACTACGTTGGTAACCAAGTAGCATTTTCAACACCTGTTATTCAAGGTGGTACTCAGGTGGATATTCCGGCGTCTTATAAGCAGGTATTGAGTGAAATTGCTACTGAAATGGATAATAGGTATAATTTTACTCATGCAAATCCAAAGTTGCAATTGGTAAAACGACCTGCCGTGACTAATGTGTTTAAGAATGCCCTGTATATTCCTGTGAATGAGGATTAACAATAGTAGTAATTAGCCTGCAAAGGTAATGACTTGAGATAAAATTTAGGAATTACTGGGTACGATTCTATTATTTTCGTACCCAGTAATAATCAACATGCATGGCCATTACAAGTTCTAAAGCAAAATGAGGTTGATATCTAAAGGAAAAGACTTTTTGGGCTGATCTATAAATTATTAATTATCTCTTATAATTCTTAATAATAATCAATTGACAGTTAATAAAAATTAATATATAACGACGCTTCGGTAAATGGTTAATTTTTATTAAGGTAATTGTTATGGCAAAAGCAAGTGTTTCAGATCAAGTAATTAAAGGTGAGGTAAGAGTTGATGTGGTTGAAGATTCTAGAGAATTTATTAAACAGGGTGAAAGTATCAAGATGAATAAATACCATCCATAATTAAGTATGATTGTTAGCTTTCAGATTTTCAAGGTTTTTTCTTGAAACAAATGGTCTGATTATTTACAATGTCTGGACTTAAAAACAAGGTATAATAATTAAAAATTTCAAAGGAAATAAAATATTGGATAGTACATATAAATCGATTATTGAGCTAAGTAATATAAGCAAAAGTTTTAATTCGGACGTTGTCTTAAGTGATTTTAATCTTAGTTTATGCAAAAATAAGTTTATAACCATTCTAGGCCCATCTGGCTCTGGTAAAACAACTATTCTTAAAATAATAGCAGGATTTGAAACAGTGGATAGTGGCGAAGTAATTCTAAATGGTGTCAACATCAGTGATCTTCCACCTAATAAGCGTGAGATTAATACAGTTTTTCAGAATTATAACTTATTTCCTCATATGAGCGTTTATGATAATATAGCCTTTGGTCTTAAAATGAAAAACAAAGACAAGTCTTATATTAAAAGTGCTGTAGATACAGTGCTTGAGATGATCAAAATGGAGAAATTTGCTGACAGAATGCCAAACCAGTTATCTGGAGGGCAGCAGCAGAGAGTTGCAGTAGCAAGAGCAATAGTTAATAAACCTATAGTTTTGCTACTTGATGAACCATTCAGTGCTTTAGATGAAAATCTAAGAAAGCAAATGCGAGCTGAACTTAAGCAGCTGCAACAGGAACTTGAGATTACCTTTATTCTTGTTACGCATGATCAAGAAGAAGCATTATCCATTTCCGATACAGTGATTATAATTAATAATGGTAAGATTGAGCAAATTGGTTCACCGCAAGAGATATACGAAAATCCTGTGAACGTTTTTGTAGCAAGTTTTTTAGGAGAGATAAATATACTAGATGCAAAAATTGATAGTATTGACGATGCTTTTGTTACCTTAAATATAGAAGGGGGGCACATTTATACTGTGCCAAATAAGGTTTGTACTGAAGGTATAAATGAAGTTAAATTGCTACTTAGACCAGAGCATGTTAAACTTACCAAAGCCGAGAGTGCAAATTCTTTAAATGGCCTAAAAGGTAAAATTACTGAGTTAAGGTATAGAGGAGTTTTGCTTGATTATTTTATTACCCTAAATAGTGAGAAGAAAATTATAGCTACAGTAATGAATGACAATGCTTCTTTTTGTGATCATTTTGAACTTGGAAGAGAAGTGTTTGTTGAATGGCTAACTGGTAAAGAAACTATAATCTTATGAGTAATAGTGATGTATTTAAGCCTTTTGCGATTTTACTAATCGTATTCTGGTTAACTGTTTTTGTTTTTATTCCTAATTTAGGAGTAGTAATTATAAGTTTTCTAGAAAGGGATGAAAGAACTTTTATTAACTTTGTTTTTACTTTAAAAAACTACGAAAAGCTTTTTTCAGTTATATATCTTAAAGTTTTTTTTAAAACTTTTATTATAGCTATGTGCATCACCCTGGTATGCTTGCTTCTGGGTTACTTTTTTGTTTATGCAATTTTTCAAACAACCAAAAACAAAAAAATTAAGGATTTTTTGCTAATTTTAGTAATAATTCCTTTTTGGACAAGCTCTTTGATTAGAACTTATTCAATAATGGTTTTATTAAGAGCAAATGGTGTGGTGAATAATTTCTTAATGTCTATTGGTGTTATTGAAGCACCATTAGAGCTTCTTTATAATGAGTTTGCTATTGCTGTTGGTCTTGTATACTCACTTCTGCCATTTATGATACTTCCTATATATACTTCTTTTGATAAGCTTGATTATAACTATATATATGCAGCGCAAGATTTAGGGGCTAGAAAGTTAAGCACTTTAATTAGAATTATTATACCTCTTACTAAATTTGGTATAATCACAGGCTGTATTTTGGTTTTTTTGTCTACACTTGGGATGTTTTTTATTCCTGAATTGCTTGGTGGAAGTAAGGAAATACTACTGGGTAATTTAATCAAGAATCAATTCTTAATTGCCAGAGACTGGCCTTTTGGTGCGGCAATAGCAACTATGCTCACTGCAATTTTAGTAAAGATAATGTTTTTTCAAAATAGAAATACCGATCAGGTAGTTATATGAAAACAGATAAATTGGCGAGATTATATATCATTTTTATTTATTTCTTTTTATATTTTCCGATACTGCTATTGATCTTATATTCTTTTAATGCTTCAAAATATGGTACAAGTTGGCAGGGAGTTACTTTTAAGTGGTATGGTAGTTTGATATCTAATAAGACATTAATTGAATCTACCAAGAATTCTTTTTTGATAGCATCTCTTTCTTCTTCCTTTGCTTGTTTAATAGGTTTAATTTCAGCCTTGGGTTTTTATAATTACGTATTTATGGGGCGAAAGTTTTTCTTATCCTTAGTATATATACTTGCTATATCTCCTGATATTGTAATGGCGATAAGTTTACTGATCTTGTTTAGTTTTATAAATTTAGATCTTGGGTTCCTTACTTTGTTAATTTCTCATATTACATTTAACTTACCATTTGTAATAATTATCATTATTAAACGTCTAAAAGCTTTTAATAAAAATCTTATAGATGCGGCGAAAGATCTTGGAGCTAGCGATTGGCTTGTTTTTAGCAAAATTATACTACCTATTATTATACCTTCCATTATATCGGCGTGGTTAATAGCCTTTACTCTATCTCTGGATGATGTAGTAATAAGTTTCTTTGTGACAGGAACAAATTTTGAAGTGTTGCCGTTAAGGTTATTTTCAATGGCAAGACTTGGAATTAAGGCAGAGATAAATGCGCTGTGTAGCATGATTTTTATGATAACCTTAACTTTAATTTTTATTTCTCATTTTGTATTTAGGAAAAATTTATGAAAAAATATCTAGCACTAATTTTTTTAGCAATTTCTAATTTTTTTGCCGAAACTGCTTTTGCGAGTGAGCTTAATGTATATATTTGGGCGGAATATCTACCCGAAGACTTAGTTGAACAATTTACCAGTGAGACTGGTATAAAGGTGAATATTTCAACTTATGATAATAATGAAAGCTTATATTCAAAAGTAAAGTTATTGAAAGATTCAAAAAATGGTTATGACGTAATCGTACCATCTACTTATTTTATTGCTAAAATGAAAAATGAGGGCTTGATACAAAAAATAGACAAATCTAAGCTCATTAATTTTAAAAATATTGATCCATCACTTATAAATAAGCCATTTGATCCGAAAAATGAATTCAGTGTCCCATATTTGTGGGGGAGTACTGGTATCTGTTATAATGATAAATATGTTAAAGAAACGGTTGATAGCTGGGAGAGCATATTTAATGCTAAATATAAGGGCAAAATACTTCTTATGGATGATGTACGTGAGGTCTTTCATGTAGCTCTAAAACTTCTAGGGTACAGCGGTAATGAGACTGATCCTGAACATATAAAGCAGGCTTATGAGAAGCTTCGCGATTTAGTACCAAATGTAAAAATATATAATTCAACTTCTCCAAAATTGAACTATATAAATGAAGAAGTAGTAATTGGCATGAATTTTAATGGAGAGGCTTATATGGCATCATTAGAAAATTCGAATATAAAATACATTTACCCTAAGGAAGGGGCAATATTATGGATGGATAGTTTGGCTATTACTACTAATGCTCAAAATCTTGATAATGCTTATAAATTTATAGATTTTCTTTTAAGGCCTGATGTCGCTAAACAAGTCAGTGAATCATTAGGATTTGCCACTGCTAATAAAGCAGCTCTTTCTCTATTGTCTAAAGAAATAAGAGATAATCCAACAATATACCCAAGTAAAGAAGTACAGGAAAAGGGAGAATTTCAAAATGATGTAGGTGAAGCCATAGTTATTTATGAAAAATACTGGGAAATGCTAAAGCTAGGAGCGCCTTAAATTATTGTAGTAAATTATGAATTACTCTTGGGGTATCCATCTAAGCCATGCTTCCCAATCTCTAAGGCCAAGATTTTCTTCAAAGGTAAGCATATCATCTCTGGCTTTTTCACAAATTAAGTGAGGAGGAATAATTAATTCTGTTCTTGTTGAAAGTGCGGCAATTTGAGTTTTACATGCCATTTCAAGATGATAGCAATAAAACATTGCTTCATGTATTGTTTGTCCGCAAGCAATAAACCCATGATTTCTCAAGAACATAACTTTCTTATCGGCTAAATCACTCACTAATTGATCGCCATGTACATCATTGTCCAATGCTAGAGCATTATAATCATGATAAGCAAGCCTATCATAAAAATGCAATGCCCACTGGCTAATTGGCAAAAGGCCTTTTTTCATTGCTGATACAGCAACAGTTGATATAGTATGTAAATGAAAAACAACAGATATATTAGTCTTAGCGCGATATATGCTACCATGTATAATGTAGCCAGTTTTATTGTACTGTTTTTCACTACCTTCCAGCACATTTCCATTTAAGTCAACTTTTAATAAATTATCTTCAGTAACCTCGCTAAATCGTAAGCCAAATGGATATATGTAGTAATAATCGGCCCCAATAGGTCTTGCTGATAGGTGTGTATAAGTATGATCGTCCATACCTAATTTAGCTAATATCTTATAAGCATTAGTTAAGTCTCGTTTTATCTGAAAATCTGTACTCATAATCTTAATTACTTAAGCTGGTTGTAGGGAATAGAAATCAACTACTCGATAATTTAATGCTTCGGATATATGATGCTTCTTTACATTTAAAGACGCAGATAAGTCTGCTATTGTCCTTGCTACTCGAAGTACCCTATTATATGCACGCATAGAAAGTTTAAATTTTACTGCAGCCTCATTTAAAATTCTTCTTCCCTCATCATCTGGTAGTGCATAGTCTATCAATAACTGGCCATCAAGCGCATTATTTAATTTAATATTATATCCGTCATAACGCTTTATTTGTACTTCTTGCGCTAATTTTACTCTCTTAGCCATTTCATGACTTGTTTCTTCATCTGAAGGTTTAAGCATATGCTCATAAATTAATTCATTTTCCAAGGTTCCTACTTCAATATGCAAATCAAACCTGTCTAGAATAGGCCCGGAAATCTTTGATAAATAATTGCTTGCACATTCAGGTGCTTTATAACAAGCCTTAAGAGAATCGTTTAAATATCCACATTTACATGGATTCATTGCTGCAATCAATTGAAAATTTGCTGGGTATCTTATATGAGCACCGGATCTTGCGATAAATACTTCCCTGGTTTCTAGTGGTTGTCTTAAAGATTCGATAACGCCTGAAGGGAATTCAGGAAACTCATCCATAAATAATACGCCATTATGTGCAAGGGATATTTCTCCCGGCTTTACTTTTCTGCCAACTCCTCCTCCAACCATTGCAGCGACTGTGCAAGTATGATGGGGAGCTCTAAATGGTCTCTGCTGAGTAAGATTACCATCTTGCAAATGTCCTGCAATACTTGAAATTGTACTGCATTCTAGTATTTCAGTTGCCGTAAGTTCAGGTAATATACCAGGTAACCGCGCGGCAAGCATTGACTTACCAGCTCCAGGTGGTCCATACATTAGTAAATTATGACTTCCAGCAGCTGCAATTTCAATAGCTCTCTTTGCTAATTTCTGGCCTCTTATATCCTTAAAATCTGGATATTTTGGCTGCGTATCAATTCTAGATGCAATTGGTTGTGATAATACTTGCGTTCCCTTAAAATGGTTTACTAATTCGAGTAAATTTGCTGGAGCAAGAATATCATCATTACCAGACCAGGCAGCTTCAGAACCATTTTGTTTAGCACATATTATTCCCATACCCCTTGCTGTTGCACCTATTGCGGCTGGTAAAACCCCACTAACTGGTAAGATTGTTCCATCTAAAGATAATTCACCAAGAATCAAATAATTTTTGATTATTTCCCTGGGGAGAACTCTCATACTTGCTAGTATTCCTGCGCTAATTGCTAAGTCGAAATGACTACCTTCTTTTAGCAAATCAGCAGGTGCTAAGTTTATCAATATTTTCTTAGCAGGGAGCGCAAGGCCAATTGATGAAAGCGCTACTCTAACCCTTTCTTTTGATTCTGCAATCGTTTTATCAGCAAGACCAACTATTACGAATTTAGGAATTCCTGGTTCAATTTGCACTTGAACATCAACATCGACAATTTCAATTCCACTAAAGGTAAGGCTAGATATCCGTGTTATCATACTTTTAAATTATATTAATATAATTCAACCTATAGTATAAATTTAGCTAAATCTATGTTTTTCATCAAATTCGACAGTTGCTTATCAACAAATTTATGATCTATTTTGACATTGCTATTCTTCTTCTCGCTGGCTTCAAAACTAATTTCTTCAAGTAAATTTTCAAGAATTGTGTGTAGTCTTCTTGCACCAATATTTTCTATTTCAGTATTGAAATTAGCTGCATAAGTAGCAATTGCATCTACTGCATCATTTGTAAATTCTAATGATAAACCTTCGGTTGCAAGAAGTGCTACGTATTGTTTGATTAGGCTGGTTTCAGGTTCAGTTAAAATTTTGACTAAATCTTCTTTTGTTAAAGAAGACATTTCAACCCTAATTGGTAATCTTCCTTGAAGTTCGGCTAATAAATCAGATGGCTTTGAAATATGGAATGCTCCTGAAGCAATAAATAAAATATGATCTGTTTTTACTGTTCCATACTTAGTGACTACACTAGTTCCCTCTATGATTGGAAGAAGATCCCTTTGCACTCCTTCTCTGCTTACTTCAGGTCCCTTGCCTTCTGATCTTGAAGCAATTTTATCAATTTCATCAATGAAAACGATCCCATCATTCTCTACCGCGCGAATGGCATTAAAAACTGTTTTATCTTCATCTATCATTTTTTCGGATTCTTCGGAAGTAATAACAGTCAAAGCTTCAGCTATTGAGAGTTTTCTCTGTTTCATTTTATCTGATCCAAGGGCTTTACCAAGCATGTCACCTATATTAAATACACCCATTGCAGCTCCTGGCATTCCAGGAATCTCAAAGCTACTTGCTCCGGTTGACCCTGTATCTTTTACGGCAATTTCAATTTCAGTAGAATCAAGCTCACCACCTAGAATCTTAACTCTGAATTTATCCCTTGTTTCAGCTGATGCACTTTTGCCAACAACTGAATCAAGGATTCTCTCAACTGCCATTAGCCTAGCCTTACTTTCTACTTCTTTCTTTGCTGTTTGTTTTTGCATTGAAACTGAAATTTCAACTAGGTCACGTATTATTGATTCTACGTCTCTACCAACGTATCCTACTTCGGTAAATTTTGTTGCCTCGATTTTCATAAACGGCGCGCCAGCTAGTTTGGCTAATCTCCTTGCAATTTCGGTTTTACCCACGCCAGTTGAACCTATCATTAAGATATTTTTAGGCATGATTTCACTTCTCATAGGCTCTTCTACGCATGAGCGACGATATCTATTCCGCAGTGCCACTGCTACTGCTTTTTTGGCTGGCTTTTGCCCAACAATATACCTATCTAGTTCAGAGACTATTTCAGCTGGAGTTAGTCCCATATTTTTATTTTTTGTCATTTTACTTTCTCTGTAATGATATTATGATTTGAGAATACGCAAATATCGGCTGCAATATTCATTGACTTTAATGCGATTTCTTCGGCGCTAAGTTTAGTATCGACCGACAATAAAGCACGAGCTGCTGATAGGGCAAAAAAGCCACCAGACCCAATGGCTGCAACATTATGTTCGGGCTCAATAACATCGCCATTACCTGTAAGAATAAGAATATTATCTTGATCAGCAACAATAAGCATTGCTTCAAGGCGTCTTAAATACTTATCAGTTCTCCAATCTTTTGCAAGTTCGACTGCGGCTCTGACCAGTTGATTTGAATATTTTTCTAATTTAGCTTCAAGTCTTTCAAATAGGGTAAATGCATCAGCGGTAGATCCAGCAAAGCCTGCAACGATTTTGCCATCGGATAATGATCTTAATTTCCTAGCTGTTCCTTTAACTATATTATTGCCAAGTGAAACCTGCCCATCTGCTGCTATTACTACATCTTTTTCCTTTCTGACACACAAAATTGTTGTGCCGTGATGGGTAATACTATTACTCGCACCTTGTGACATAAAATACCCTAAAATAATTAATTATGTATTCCAATACAGATAGTTATCTAAAGCCTAAATTACAAGTGCTCCAAATACAAATTGTATAAAATTATTTTCTATAATTTTATCAGAAATTTGCTATAACTTATATGATCAACAATTTGCTTATACATTAAGGTTAAAGAGGCTATGTACAATAAAAATAATATTTTTGCAAAAATTATCAATAATACTATTCCCAGCGAGAAAATATATGAAGATGAAATAGTAATTGCTATAAAGGATATTAATCCTGCAGCACCAGTTCATATTCTGGTTATGCCCAAGGGAGAATATACAGATTTTTCTGACTTTGTTTCCAAAGCAGGCCAAGATACAATTGCGCATTATTTTAAATTAGTAGATAAAATTGCAAAAGATAATGGTGCTATGGATTATAGAATCGTTAGCAATAATGGATCTAGTTCCGGGCAGTCAGTATTTCATTTTCACACCCACATTTTAAGTGGGTCAAAAAATAAGAATTTATTGGATAAAAATTTATGAGTAAAAAACTAGTAGTAGCAGTAGTAGGGGCAACAGGTAATGTTGGGCATGAGGTACTAAATTATCTTCATGATAGACAGTTTCCAGTAAGTAAAGTCATTGCATTGGCTTCAGAAAATTCAGTAGGTAAGAGCGTCAGTTTTGGTAACGAATCAATGCCGGTGTTAGATCTTAGACACTTTGATTTTAAAGGGGTTGATATTGCATTTTTTTGTGTTGGCTCAGAAATATCTAGAAAATATGCCAAAGATGCTGTGGCAAAAGGGTGCACAGTTATAGATAAATCATCTTTATATCGTCTTGATAAAGATGTGCCATTAATAGTACCTGAAGCAAATATCGATAAACTGATCGAAATCAGGGGAAAACCTAGTATTATCTCCAATCCAAATTGCTGTGTTATACCACTTGTTGTTGCCTTAAACCCTCTGCATAATGCTGCAAAAATTAAGCGTGTTGTTGTCTCAACATATCAATCAGTTTCCGGCGCTGGAAAAACAGCTATGGATGAATTATACATGCAAACAAAAGCAAAATTTATCTTTGAGGAATTAAAACCAAAAATGTTTCCAACACAAATAGCCTTCAATCTATTTCCACATGTTGGTGAATTTGATCAAAATGGGTCTACCGATGAAGAGTTAAAAGTCCAAGAAGAAGTTAAGAAAATAATAAGCAAAAATATCAAATTATCTGTAACTTGTGTCAGAGTTCCTGTTTTTGTTTCTCATTCCTTGTCAGTTAATGTAGAATTTGATAATGAATTAAGTGCAAAAGAGGTAGAAGAAATTTTAAGAGAATCTGATGGAATAAGCGTCAACAGCATTGGTAACGAAGTAAAATATACTACGCCAATTGATGCTACAGGTAATGATGAGGTGTTTGTATCAAGAATCCGTGATGATTTATCTTTAAAAAATGCCATTAATCTGTGGATTTGCACAGATAATTTAAGAAAAGGCGCCGCGCTTAATGCAGTGCAAATTGCTGAAACTTTGATAGAGGGTTGATGGATATAACGAGTTCATTAATAGAATTACAAGGGGAATATGAAGTTGACTTCATTTCACTGAAATATTTGGATGATGATGGAGTATTACGAGAAATTGATTATTCTGCCAACTCTATTAAACAAGACCAATTGTCACTCCGAAATAGTTTCCTCAAAATCCTTAATGGTAAGCACTTTATTGACCCTTTTAGGAGTCACTCAACCTTAAGCGTATTTTGTGATAATTTACTTTTATCTAAACCTCTAAGAAGTATTACAGAGAAGATTCTTAGAAATAAGTCGGCTACTGACAAATACTCGGCGTTTATCCATTTCTGGCCCATGGTAAATGATCAACATCACTCTAGATTTAACTATGTAGATAATTATTCAAACTTGAGATCTGAAATTGTAAAAACTCTCGAGCTTGCTGGAATTGAAACTAAAACTCACTACTACAATATTAAATCAGATTCATGCGCTATTGGTATTATAGGAAGTAGTATCATAGAGCTAGCGGATAATATTATTATCTCTAGGTATATCATTTCAAATGTAGCAGCAAGTTACGGATTTAATTTGCAATATACTAATAATAATTTTCCAAATTTAGATTTACATTTGACCGTTAAAGAAAATCAATCTGCGCTTGAATTTTCTGCGTTAACAAAAAAATCAGCCATAATATCAAAATTATCTATTGATTCAGGAGCTCAATTTTTTGAATTTATTAATATAAATATGCACAACTTTGCTAAAGCAGTAGATATTGAAATTAACATAAAGACAAACGACTTTTTTTCACCATATATCGCTTTACTAGAGTTGCTTGACTACCATACTGATCCATTAATAATCGAGAAAGAATTAAATGAAATACTTAATAGTAATTAACTATAATTTAATTTATTGATTCAATTAACCATTTATGCTATAGTTTAACACATTCACTGTTAATAAAAAACATTATGAAACAACTACAAAACCAAGCTGAAAAAAAAGAAAATTACCTTAAAGTTGCATTAAATAAGTGTGAATCAGCATTCAAAATTACATTTGTTTTTGCATTTATAATTAATCTTTTGATGTTGGTTACTCCGTTATACTCCTTGCAAGTACTGGACAGAGTTATAGGTAGTGGAAATTTACAAACTCTATTAATGTTATCAATCATTATAGGATTTATATACTTTGTACATACGTTGCTTCAAATAGCTAGATCTTTTACTCTAATCAAGGTAGGAGAGTGGCTTGATAATACACTATCACCAATGCTATTTGGACACTCTATTTCGGCATCTGCCACTAAAGTTGATCCAGCATCTAGCCAATTACTGCGTGACTTTCAGAATCTGAAAACATTTCTTACAAGCACTGGGATCAATACTCTGTTTGATGCGCCTTGGAGTATTGTTTACATAATTATAATATTCTTAATTCACCCGTATATTGGCTATATCACAATTGCTGGGGCAGTCATTATTGTAGGCTTTGCATTCTTTAACGCAGTAGCAACAAATAAAACTCTCAATGAAGCCACGGAATACTCAATAAAAGGTATGACTCAAGCTGAAATTGCTAATAGAAATGCTGAGGCAGTTGAAGCAATGGGCATGATAAGAAATGTTCGTAGAAACTGGTCAAAATTTAATGAAGCTTCTTTGGCAAAGCAGTCGACCGCCAGCTATAGGAACGGTATAATATCAAACTTCTCTAGATTTGTACGCAATATTATGCAAATGGCTGTGACAGGAGTTGGAGCATATGTAGTGGTTAAAACTAATGGACAAGATATGACTACTGGCGGAATGATAGCAAGCTCTATCATAGTAGGAAAAGCTTTAGCACCTTTTGATAATGCTATTGGTATGTGGAAGAGTATTAGTAGTACAATGAAATCATATAAAAACATTAACGATTCTTTGAACAGGCATGTAGAAAGAGATCAGGCCATGCCTATACCTCACGTTGACGGCCACTTAACTGTAGAAAATGTGTACTATGCTGCACCTGTTCCACATGGTATGCCAGCGCCGGTTGTTCCTAAGCATATTTTAAAAGGTGTTTCATTCTCCCTGCAACCAGGTGAAATTCTGGCAATAATAGGCCCTAGTGCTGCTGGTAAGTCAACATTGGCAAAAATTATTGTGGGTGTTTGGCATGCATCATCCGGGTCAGTGAGGCTAGACGGAGGAGATGTGTATACATGGAATAGAGAGAATTTCGGTGAGCATGTAGGATACTTGCCACAAGGAATAGAGCTATTTAGCGGTACAATTAAAGATAATATCGCAAGAATGGCAGAAAATGTTGATCCTGAGAAAGTCATTACAACATCTAAAATGTGCGGTGCACATGAAATGATACTGAGACTTTCCGATGGTTATGATTCTGATATTGGTCCCGGAGGTTCCAACCTATCTGGAGGACAAAGGCAAAGAGTTGGATTAGCCAGAGCGTTCTACGGTAATCCAAAGCTAGTTGTACTTGACGAACCAAATGCTAATCTAGATGAAGCTGGAGAACTGGCATTAGCGAGTGCTCTTAAAGAAGCTCGTCAGAAAAAAATCTCTGTAATAGTTATTTCACATAGACCGTCTATATTATCTGAGGTTGACAAAATAATGGTTATTCAAGATGGTGCGATAGCCAGTTATGGTCCGAAAGAAGAGATATTAAGCAGAATACAAATGCTTAAAAATGGTATGATTCATATTAACGATAAATAGGATTAGTAGCAATAATGTCCAACAATAAGAATGAAATTACACCAGAGAAATTGGAACAAATAAAGCAGCTTCAACAGATGCTAATTCAACAGCAAGCAGGTGGTGCTGGGCAAGCTCAACTGGCAAAGCCTTCAAAATGGACCGTAAAAGGCTTCTTTCTTGCTGTGCTTCAATCAATGAGTGATGCAGTTAAGTTTGTTGATCAATTAATATATTTAGTGGTTAAACCAAATTCGGATAATGTAAATGATGTTGTAAAAAGTGCAAGGTCCCCGATTTTGTTTGGGCTTTTTGTGATGATATTTTTTGTCTTCTTTGCTGGGATCTGGGCATCAATTGCCCCACTAGATAGTGCAGCAGTTGCTATTGGGACAGTCGTAAGTAGTACGCAGAAAAAAGTAGTTAACCATCAAGAAGGTGGCATAATAAAAGCTATCTTTGTAAAAGTGGGGGATAAGGTTAAGAAAGGAGATAAATTAATAGAACTAGATGACAGTAGGCTTAGGTCAGAGTATGAAAATACTTTAAATCAATATAGAACATTTCTTGCTAGTGAAGCAAGACTATTAGCCGAAATCAATCATTATGATAAAATAGAATACCCAGAGTTTATTAATAAAGATAAGTCAATCTCTGATGTAACTAAAATTATTGAAACTCAAGATAATCTATTTACCTCTAAGAATAAAGTGATGGATGCCGAAAGAGATTCTATTAAGCAGAAAGTCCAGCAACTTAATAAGCAAATTGAAGGATTAAATGCAAAAAAAGAAGCCTTAAAAAAGAATTTAGAGGCTACTGTAGATAGGCTTGAAGCGACTAAAAAACTAAATCAAAAGGGTTTTGCGCAAAAATCAGCTCTGCTTGAGCTTGAATCAAGGGATGCAAGTCTTAGAAGTGAAATAGCAGTGACTGATACTGAGATAACCAGGACAGAACAGGAAATTACTAAAACCGATATAGAGCTCTTGAATTTTGAGAGTAAGTTTACTACTCAAACTTTGACTGAGCTTAAAGAAGCACAATCTCAGCTATCAACTAATAGAGAAAGATATAATTATCTACAAGAAGCGCTAGCTAGGGTGATAATTAAATCTCCCGTCGATGGGACAATAAATAATATCAATTTTCATACAGTAGGTAGTACTATTCCTGCAGGGCAGCCAATTATAGAGATATCTCCAACTGATGATAAATTAGTAATTGAAGCCAAGGTTGAGCCTAAGCAAATTGACTCGATAAAAGAAGGATTGGTTGCTAAAATAAGATTTAGTGCTTTTAAATCTAGAACTACTCCTTTATTCCTAGGTAAAGTAATATCAGTATCACCCGATATTATAATGGATCATCAACAAAGAGCACCAGGTGATCCTTTATCTGGTGGTTATTACCTAGCCAGAATCGAGCTTGATGCAGCTAATTTTAAAGAACTTGCCGAACCGAGAAAACTAGTTCTGCATCCAGGAATGCAGGCAGAAGTGCAGCTGATCACTGGTACTAGGACATTATTAAGATATCTACTTGATCCAGTGATTGATGCAATGTTTAAAGGCTTTAAAGAAAAATAAATCACTTGTAAGTATTTATATTGGTGGCTTTAAAAAGCTATTGACTATAAGCAAATACAAGTATATAAATCGATCTTGTTAACCGTGTTTATTGGGGATGTAGCTCAGGGGTAGAGCGTCTGCTTTGCAAGCAGAATGTCGGGGGTTCGATTCCCTTCATCTCCACCATGTTTTATCAAAGTAAGTATTTTCGTATTTCTTATCATTCCAACCCCAAGGGCCGTGGAAAGACATCCCAAACTTGATTTGGGATCCAATTACTTAACGCAGCAACACAACCTCAAGGTACCATGGATGCTGAATCAAGTTCAGCACGACGAACCTGATGCATTTATAAAGACTTTTTTATCAGATCAAATAGCGATATAATCTCGATTCGTAGTTTACTTAAATCAGTATTATGATACAAATTACTTTTACACCTCTTAGTGCATTGCATTTTTCATATATGCTAAAATGGCTAGAAACTCCTCATGTTAAAAAATGGTGGGATCAGGATATTATTTATACAATAGATTTAGTAAAGGAAAAATATGAATCATATGTTGATGGATATAAACAAATAGATGGAGTTAATAAATCTATTCATGCTTATATAATTAACGTAGAACAGGAGCCTGCTGGGTATATACAAATTTATAATGCTAATGATTTTCCTCGTAGCAAACAACTGACTGATTTGCCCAAAAATTTAGGTTGCATAGACATATTTATTGGCGAAGAAAAGTATTTAGGGCAAAATATCGGCTCTATGGCAATTAAAGAATTTCTAAATCAATATGGCACTAGCTATTCTCATATTTTTGTTGATCCTGATCCAAATAATATTACGGCTATTAAGTCTTACAAAAAAGCTGGCTTTTATGAGTATTCAAGACATGAAGATACAAATGAAATGTGGATGCTAAAAGAAATGTCTTATACAAAACATTTGAATGAAAAAAACTCTATTAAATTACAAATAAGATATCTAGAGGAGAGAGATCTTGTTCAAATTGAGAGTATATTGAAAATTATTGGCTGGGCAGATCATTATGTTACTGGACAATTGGAGTGTATTAAAATACTTAGTAAACGTGATAATGGAGAAGTTTACGTTGCAGTCAATGATGATATCGTTGTGGGTTTTATACAAATAGAACATCACAAATGGAATCGGTTAAGTCACATACAAGGTCTTGTGGTGCATCCAAACTACAGAAGGTTAGGAATTGCAAAAAAACTTGTTGAAGCTATAGAGATATCGTCCAAAACTATAAGTAATCTAGGTATTTTTGTGGATACACCGGTTAATAATATAGTAGGGAGAAACTTTTATACTTCAGCTGGTTTTGTACAAGGATACATTATGCCTAAATTTTATGAATCTAATCTTGATGGTGTAACTTTTCAGAAGTTTTTTAAATAAGCGATCATTGAAATGACAGAAAATAGTATGACTACAAAATATAGCTTTAAAGTAGAAAAATTGATAAGAGATAAAGTACCAGAAATTATCGATCAAGAAATAGGCGTTTCGATAACGTATACAGTCCTAGAAAATGACGATTATATAGCAAGCTTAAAAGATAAACTCGTTGAAGAATCTCATGAGGTTATATCAGCAGGTAATATCGAGGAAATTGTAGATGAGCTTGCTGATTTAATGGAGGTAATTAATGCCCTTACTGAAACTCTTGGTATTTCTCATGCTGATGTGCAGAAAACAATGGAGAATCGCAAAGCTGGCCGTGGTGGTTTTAGTAGTAAGATATATTGCCATAGTATTGCAGTTACTGAAGAAAACAAGGAACGATTAGCATACTACAGAGAAAGACCGTTGAAATATCCTGAAATGTCATGAATATTCATTTTCAAAAGGCAACTCTAGCTCATGAAAATATTATTTTTGATTGGCTAGCTGAGTCTCATATTCAGGAATTTTGGGATAATATCAGAGAGCATAAAGATGATATTTTGAATTTTATATATCATCGCCCCCAAACTTATTTTGCTGGAACTACGCAATACTGGATAGGTTACGTCGGCAATGAACCATATGCTTTTATACTCTCTGATATTTTAGAAAAAGAGCAAGATGATTTAACAGATACTCACTTGAAATATATGTCGCAAATGGGGCATACCATATCCTTAGATTTTGGAATTGGTAGCGTAAAATATTTAGGGCAGGGGCTTGGGGCTAATACCTTAATTGAATTTATGAAATTTTACCGTAATAATGTTGCCCCAAAAGCTGATACATTTTTTATTGATCCAGATGAGAATAACCCCAGGGCGGTACATGTGTATAGCAAAGCTGGATTCGCTAAGGTTGGGCAATATGATGTATCAAAAGGAGCGTTTATAGGAAGTAAAAGCGAGTTGATGGTAAAAGTTTTATAACGGGCTGATTTAGTCCGCCTGAGATATGATTTTACTACATTTGGAAAGGGATAATGATAGAACAAGTGATTTTAGTAGATAGTAATAATAATACGATTGGAGAAGAAGAAAAAATCAAAGCTCACCAACTAGGTCTCTTACATCGTGCTTTTTCTATTTTCGTCTTGCGTAAGAATCAAGTGCCTGAGGTATTGTTTCAGAAGAGAGCTCTAGCAAAATACCACAGTTCTGGATTATGGACTAATAGTTGTTGTGGCCACCCAAGACCTGGTGAAACAGTTCAGGAAGCTGCTAATCGTCGCCTGCAAGAAGAAATAGGTTTGAATTTACTATTGAAAGAAATAGGTGTTTTTACTTATAAAGCCAATGTAGGAAACAACTTAATAGAGCACGAAATAGATCATGTTTTTATTGGTTATTGGCAGGGGCAACCAATTATACCAAATCCAGAGGAAGTAGAACAATTAAAGTGGTATGATCTTGATAAAGTATTAAAAGAAATAAACAATAAACCTTCTTTATATACAGCTTGGATAGGTCAGGCTCTAGAAATTGTAATTGATTACACTAATAATACAAACGATGAGTTATGGTCGTCTAGTCACCCCAAACTTGATTTAGGTTCCATAAAGTAAGTATCCAATTATTTTGAGTGTACGGTAATTTTAAGGTGGATGCTGAATCAAGTTCAGCATGACTAAAAGCGGTCATAACGAATGCCTCGGAATGTCATCCCAAACTTGATCTAGGCTCTAATACTTAAAGTAGCCACAACCTCAAGTGTAGTATGGATCCACGGCCTGCGTCCAGGATGACTGTTAAGAGAGTTCAGAAGTGGCATATTCTATTCACCACAGAACTTCACCAGGGATGGGGTGGCGCATGCAATCACCGTAGATAAATATACTATGCTTGTGATTGTGCTTGGTTGTGTGCTGTACTCTGATCCATTTTTGTAAATACGTCTTCCCATTCTCCAGTTGTTGCGGCTTTTGTATATTCTGTAACACGATTTTCAAAGAAATTAGTATGCTCAACTCCGTTTAGAATCTCATCTAGCCATGGCAACGGGTTATTATCTACAAGATAAATCTCCTTTAAGCCTAATTGCATCAATCTGCGGTCAGCTATATATCTAATATATTGGCGCACCTCACGAGCTGTAAGCCCTTCGATTCCACCAACTTCAAAAGCAAGTTCAATAAACGCATCTTCAAAGTGAACAATTGTTGCACACGCTTCATAGAGTCTACTTTTTAGGGTTTCCGTCCAAACATCAGGGTTTTCTTGAACAAATGTTTTAAACAACCTGATAATAGAGTTTGTGTGCAGTGTTTCATCTCGAACTGACCATGTAACAATTTGTCCCATTCCCTTCATTTTATTAAATCTTGGGAAATTAAGTAGAATTGCAAATGAAGCAAATAGCTGCAACCCTTCTGTAAAGGCCCCAAATACTGCTAGAGTCGTTGCAATATCTTCTTTTGTTTCTACCCCAAATTTTTGCATATAGTCATACTTGTCCTTCATTTCTTTGTATTTCATGAATGCTTGGTATTCTGTTTCATCCATGCCAATAGTATCAAGTAGATGAGAGTAGGCTGCTATATGAATAGTTTCCATATTTGAAAATGACGCTAGCATCATTTGTACTTCAGTTGGTTTAAATACCTTGGAATAATGCTTCATGTAACAGTTGTTAACTTCAATATCTGCTTGTGTAAAGAAACGAAAAATTTGAGTTAGCAGGTGTTTTTCACCTGCTGATAAATTATATTTCCAATCTTTAACATCATCTGCTAGAGGTACTTCTTCTGGTAACCAATGTATTTTTTGTTGAGTGTGCCATGCTTCATATGCCCAAGGATAAGAAAATGGTTTATATATTGGTTGTGCGTTTAGTAGTGTCATTTTTATTTGCTCCTAATATTCATATTTCTTACTGACATGATAAGCATTCTTCATACTCATTAGCTTTTTGAGATAACTCATTGTTAACAGCCAACTTTGCCTTATTCTCAAGTTCGATTATTTCTTGTGCTTGTGTTACATTATGAGAGACTTTATCTGCTCTTTGTATCGATGTTGATCTTGCATAATACAAACTTTTTACTCCTTTCTTCCATGCTTTGAAATGTACATCATGTAAATATTGTTTACTGACGTTTCCTGGCATAAAAACATTAAGTGATTGTGCTTGTGAAATATGTGGAGTGCGGTCAGACGCTAATTCTATTAGCCAATTTTGATCTATCTCATATGCTGTTTTGTAGACATCTTTTTCATGTTCACTTAGAAAACTTAAATGCTGTACTGAGCCTTCGTGGGTTGAAATAGAGGACCAAATTTGATCATTATTGAATCCTTTTTTCTCAAGTAATCTTACTAAATTCTTGTTTTTTACTGTAAAAGATCCGGTTAATGTTTTTTGAGTAAAGCTATTAGCTGCGTATGGTTCAATTCCAGGAGAAGAATTGCCACAAATGATAGAGATAGAAGCTGTTGGCGCAATAGATGTTTTGTTACTGAAACGCTCATTAGATCCAGCATCTTTAGAGTCAGGGCAAGCTCCTCGCTCTTTTGCTAATTCTTTGGAAGCTAAATCCACTTCTTTACTTATATGTTCAAAGATTTTGTTATTCCACACTTTAGACATTACAGATTCAATAGGGACATTTTGAGCTTGCAAGAATGAGTGTAACCCCATAACTCCAAGGCCAATACTTCTCTCTCTCATTGCTGAATATTTAGCTCTTTTCATCGTCTCTGGTGCTTCGTCGATAAAGTCTTGTAATACATTATCCAAAAACCTCATAACGTCAGGTAAAAATTGTTTTTCATTCTGCCAATCATGGAAATATTCTAGATTAACTGATGATAGGCAGCATACAGCAGTTCTTTCGTTATTTAGGTGATCAATACCTGTTGGAAGTGTTATTTCTGAGCATAAATTTGAAGTTTTTACTTTTAATCCAAGTTTTTTATGATGCTCTGGTATGTATTTATTTACTGTATCAATAAATAATAGGTATGGCTCTCCTGTCTCTATCCTGGTGGTGAGGAGTTTAATCCATAGTTCTCTTGCATTGATTGTATGAATTACTTGTTTAGTTTTAGGGCTGACTAAATTCCACTCTTTATTTTGTTCTACTGCCTCCATAAAAGCATCTGGTATTACTACGCCATGATGGATATTCAATGCTCTTCTATTTATATCTCCACCAGTTGGACGTCTTAAGTCGATGAATTCTTCAATTTCAGGGTGATCAACGGGAAGATAAACAGCTGAACTTCCCCTTCGAAGAGACCCTTGAGAAATAGCAAGTGTCATTGAATCTTGTACTTTTAAGAAAGGAATAATTCCCGAAGTTTTGCCATTGCCGTGTACAGCTTCGTTTATGGATCTAACATTGCCCCAATAGCTACCTATGCCACCGCCTCTTGATGCTAGCCAGACGTTTTCAGTCCATAAATCTACAATACTCTCTAGACTATCACCTGTTTCATTGAGAAAGCATGATATAGGCATACCACGATCTGTGCCGCCGTTGCTAAGAATGGGTGTAGCTGGCATAAACCACAGCTTGCTTATGTAGTCATATATCCTTTGCGCATGTTCATTACTATCTGCATAATATGAAGCAACACGAGCAAAAAGATCCTGATAATCTTCGTTTTTGAGTAAATAGCGATCTTTTAGAACCGCTTTGCCAAAATCAGTCAAAAGTTCATTGCGTGAATTATCGATTTTAACTTTATATTTGGTCTTTTTTGCATTTGACATGACTGATGTTTCCTTGAATAAATATTTTCTTTGGTCCTAGCCAACTAGGATAGGCATAATATATATGAACTTCAATAGGAATAATTGTATATATAGTATATTTTTTTGCTTGACATACTATATATAGTTGTTTGTGATCAGTGGGCTATATACAAAACTAGGTGATATTATGATGAACCTAGGCCTTAATACACTATGTTATTTTTCTACAACATGCAGATTTTGTGTATTTAAAATTTTAAACTAGTTTTAAATTCCTAGTAGTATTTTATTTTGAATTTTAAATAGCTCTTCACAGCCTTTTTCAGCAAGGGTTATCATTTCTATCAATTGATTTTTGCTAAAATCACTATTCTCACCAGTTCCTTGTATTTCAATCATATTGCCTTTATTATTAAAAACGAAATTAGCATCTACTTCAGTTGTGCTATCTTCTTCATAATCAAGGTCAAGGATGGCTGTGCCGTTTCTAATACCACAAGATACTGCTGCGATTTGATTAATTAATGGATTATGTTTAATTAGCTTTTTATCTAATAGTTTTCTAATAGCTAAGTGGAGCGCAACGTAACTCCCGGTAATTGCTGCAGTTCTAGTGCCACCATCAGCATTGATAACATCGCAATCAATATATATTTGTCTTTCGCCAAGTAATTGAAGATTCACAGCTGCTCTCATTGATCTACCGATTAATCTTTGGATCTCAAGAGTTCTGCCACCTTGCTTGCCGTTACTTGCTTCTCTTTGCATTCTTTGGTCTGTTGACCTTGGTAGCATTCCATATTCTGCTGTAATCCAGCCAGAGCTAGTACCCTTTACAAAACGAGGCACGGACTGGTCAAAACTAGCCGAACATATCACATGGGTGTTGCCAAATTTGATGGTGCACGACCCTTCTGAATTTATCAATGTGTTTGGTTCTATAGTAATTTGTCTTAATTGATTGAATTTTCTTCCTGATGGTCTCATAAATTATTCTCATTTGGTCTTGAATGTGTTTATAACTGAAACTATATATAAAACATAAAATTAAGAAATAAAAAATTGAAGATGGAAAAACAAGAACAGCAAGATATTGAAAGTGCTAGCAAGCAAATCGAGACTAACACTGAGGATACAAAAGTGTTGCAAACTAGCTATGCCGAAGAAATCAATAAACTTCAAGACAAAGTTGATCAGTTGCAAGATAAGTTACTACGTCAGCTTGCAGAAACAGAGAATATTAGAACAAGATCGGCAAAGATAATTGAAGAGGCAAAAGATTACGCTAACTTTTCATTTGCAAGGGACTTGGTGCCAGTTATGGATAATTTAGTAAGAGCACTTGAGCATTTACCAAATGACTTATCTCAAGAACTTGCAAATGTTATTGAAGGTGTTAAGATGACTAGATCTGAGTTAGCTGTAGTTTTTAATAAACATCATTTAGAGATAATACAGCCTCATCCTGGAGATAAATTTGATTATCATTCGCACCATGCTATCTCTCAAGTAATGACAGATGAGTATGACCCTGGTAATATAGTTACTACTATGCAGGTCGGTTATAGGATCAAAGATAGATTGATTCGACCAGCAGCGGTATCTGTAGCTAAGAAACCAGAGTCTAAAAATGATGCAAAGAAAGATGATTAGTTATGTTAAGAGTATGATGGGTCTTGATAAGGTCTTATGTGCTCTTCTTTGTAAGCTATTCCTAATGCTTGTGCTAGTTAGTATATCAACCATATCAAAAGCTGAGAAGCTTGAAATAAATGATATATTTATTGAATCAAGTGGCAATAATATTCATGAAGCAAAAATCAAAGCTAATGAGCTTGGCATGTGGCGTTCGCTGTTACTACTTGCCGATAAGTTAAAGCTGGCAACTGATTATATCAAACAGGCTCCGTACGCTAAGTTAAAATCTGTTTTTAGTGTAACAGAAGTCGAAAATGAAGTAAGTCTGGTTGATAGATATAATGCTACTGTGACTTACGCTTATGACAAGGGTAAGTTATTTAGCATGATTCTAGAATATGGCGGAGAAGAGATAAATGACAAATTTTATGAATATATAATTATTCCAGTTTTTAAACAACGTAATACCATGAATATATGGGAAGAAGATAAAAGATGGAATAGCATTTGGAATGACTCAAGAAGGCAATTCGAGAATCATAAAATATATATACCGAAAAAGAATCTTTTTCTTAGTGAAAAAATCAATGAACAAACAGTATTACACTTAGATTTAAACGATTTCATTAAGATATTTAATAATGTTTTATTTAAAAATGTTATGGTTGTTACGGCTGAATTTTTTACTGATCGTACTAACTATAGGAGTATTATGAAGGTAAAGAAGTTTGTGTTTAAACCAAATTTACCTAAACCAGAAGTTATTGAAGAAGAATATGAATTAAAATCGCTTGATGAAATACCTATTACGGTAAGAAGTTTTGTTGATAAAACGCTAAATCAGTACGGTGTATTACGTCAATCTATTATTGAAGAGGAAAAAAGGAAGGTGGTTAAAAACATCGTAGATGAGACAAAACCTATTATAATGAATTTTGATGTTTTTAATAAAGAAGAGCTGGAAATAGTTAGCGAGAAATTAAAGCGTGTACCACAGGTTGATAGATTTACTGTAACGCATGACTATGGTTCTAAATATAAAATCGCAATATATACACATGCAGATGAGTACGAGTTGGCAGAGGGGTTGTACTTGAGTGGCTTAAGCTACAAAATACACGGTGATTTATATAATTTAATTGATGTCAAAAAAGGCGGTTAACTTCTAAATGTATTTTTAACTTGATTTTTATATTATTATTGTATTAACATGAAAGTTAAGAGTATGTTGTAGGAGCCTGATATGGGTATAGAAGCAATGAGGGTAAAATGAAAAAACCCTTGCAGTTTTTGAGAAAGATGAAACTGCCTGGGAGATTTACTCTTTTTTTAAACTTTGCTTTACACTAATAAGTCGTAGTAATCTAAAGTCATTCAAAATACTTAGTTCGTTGTCTATTATTGCTTGTGAGCATGACGGGCAAACAATAGCAGAAGAACTTTCTAGCATTATTGGATCAAAAAAAGCTTATCAAAGGTTTTTAGCTCATGATTTTGTAGTTGCTAAGAGGGAAGAATTTTGTGGTCTTGAAAAAAATGATCTAGGTATTTCCATAAGTCATTTGGCAGCTAAAAGGGGTGATACTTT
>JACCDN010577768.1_pt1 | contig 48030 bp, 33 predicted proteins | sample 7441691 | NCBI WGS metagenome assembly JACCDN01 (sample SAMN15323439, study PRJNA562643) | freshwater metagenome | isolation source: river surface water | place: USA:Blue River Watershed | collected 2017-08-16 | reverse complement strand
GTTCATTCATCATTCGCTCAAGTCTCTCAATTTGATCATTTTTGAAATTCATCATTCTTTCATTATACATATCCAGATATTTTTGTTGAAATCCAATGACTTTCTCTAACATAAGATAATAATTAGCAAACTCTCTGCTATTCTTAGCTCTCATTAAGCAAAGCTTAAATGCATCCTGGGTTAGCATATATGTCTTTTTGTTCGATCCTCCTCTACCTGTTTGCTGCTGAACGTTCAGCAGCAAAACCCAATCCTCATTTTCTATTAATCCATATTGTTTCAGACATGCTAAAACATTATTTGATCGATTATCGTTAATGACTCCATATTCTCTAAGCTTTCCATGTGGTACACAGAAGAGTAAACGTTGAGTTGTTAATAACAAGAAGTATGACATGAAGTTAAATTTGATATGAGGAAAACATGCTCTACGGGCTTCAATGAAATACTTCATATAAGGTAACTTTTCAGATCTTGCTAGAGCACGGTCATTATATTCGTTCATACGAACCACGAATGGATTAATTCTTGGTGATTCTTCGGTATTAGGGGCGGCCGCAGCCATAGGTAAATTCGTAGTGTTCATATTCGATATATATTCAGAATAGTCCTAAAATTCAAATTGAAAAATACTAATCAGTCACTTGTTATATTAGGTTTTGCTGAATATACCATTTGTCCAACAAACCCCCTCTTACACCGGTTGCTCAACGTTGAGCAGTCGGTAATCTATCATATATCTCAGGGGTTAGGGTATGTTTTGCTGTCCAACGTTGGACAGATGGTAATCCTCATTCCCTATTATCTATTCATGCGTTATTCATCTTCTGAGTATTAGGATTTGCTCAACATTGAGCAGATGATTCTTGAAAAACAATTGTAACCATTTCTAAATTCCCCCCCCCCCTCTGAAATTTTTACAGAAAATCATACTTTTTCATAGCATAATTCATACTATAATTTTTGTATAATACAAATGTATAGGTATAATTTTAAAAGATTTGATATTTATGATCTCTGAATACATGTTTTCTGAATTGTATCATCGCATCAGAAGGTGCAATATTTTTTCTGAAAAACTGATAAGGTACACCTTCTAGTCTACATTTGATATAAAACAGACTATGTAAAGCACATTCATAGCTATTACCTTGTGTAACAATATTAGAAACAACAATAGATTTAACATTATCATTACCATATTTATCTTGTCTATATATTTTTAGGAGGTTTGCAGCCTTAGTCATCCATTGCGCGATGTATTTTTCGGGGGTAGTTCCATGCGAATTATAGAATTCAATAGTCCATGCACCACCATCTTCTGGATGTTCTGTGATATCAATAAACAATACAACTGCATGACCCATTTCAATGTTATCAATTTGATTATTAAGTACAAATCCATATCGTTTGAATTGTGGATGTAGTTCAATACTTTTAATAAGGTTAAATGAGCCCATCATTTCCTTTGTAGGTAGATCTCTGATATCAACAATAATATTTACATTTTGTAATATAGGAATAATAGGACAGAAATCCTTAAACAGTGTAGACCAATGCTTTAATACATGAGCAATTGATGTACTAGAAGAACCAGTTTGTGGATTATTCGATGTATCACCAGGTGGCTTAAAGAATTTGTCAAGCACTTCTTTGATATCTTTAACACTTACCATATTTTCATTTGTAACTAAGGATAGGAATTCTCTATTTGTGAGAACACATGATTCGGTATCACATTTTAGAATCTTCTTAGCGGATTCAAGGTTTTTTTCCGCGCTACCTTTGCCTTCATGGTATTTAGCTTTTAATTTTGGATTTTGTTCTGTTTTCTTTTTAACAAAGTATGATACTATACTAAGCATTTCAGAAGGACTACATGTTCCATCACCATTCAGACATTCTGATTTACCAGATGTCTTAGCATATTTCAAAATAGAATGGTCTTTCTTTCTTCCATCAACTTTAGGAAGTGTGACGTCTATTACACTAACAGACTCTTTTCCTACGTTTTCATTTACAGTTCTAGATTTCATTTCTGGTATATTATAACCTCCTCCGGATATGCGACCAATGCCACCAGTAATGATAGGTCCATTGATAACACAGCCAAAGTCGTAACCAAGATAATTAAGTAATAAATTTACCATGTTCTATATAAACTTAATTAAAAAAAAGACAAGTAATGATTATAGAATAAATATTAGAAATATGTCTGAAGATCAACCTTTAACCGCGACAGTTGAAAATGTACAATATGTAGTTGGTGGCTGGGCAGATTATGAACTTACACGACGTGATACGATCAAAGACTATGTTTATGGCGATCGTACATATATTACAAATAAAGAATTTATAGAAGACATTCTAAATTCAACGAAACGGTATACATTAGTACCAGTAATAAAAGCAGGACGTAATCTTTCTAGGAAACTAAGACAATTAGAATCATCGAAAGAAGTTGATCGTAAACTGCCTAATCTAACAAGTGATGATGTGGATGAGTTTTGTAATTTTCTAAAAGAGGATGATTGGATTAATTATATGAAACATATTGTGAAATTTTCAAGGAATCTTGATTCTATTGATGATAAATATATAGAATCATTTCCTGATGTATCCAAATTAACGGTCAAGTATTTTGATATCAAAGGAGGAAACATTGAAGAAATTAAAAATGCTACCAGTAATAACATTAATGAATTTGAAAAGGTATTAAAATTTCTAGCAGAAAAAATGGATTTTATTTCTAATAATATTTAAGCTGACAGTGGTTGATTTAATAGTTCCAGTCTGTTTTTAACTATACTATAAATATGCCAAATTGTTTCTTTTTTACACAAATCCAAGTTAATAGAAATTTCTTTTGTACCAGACATTTCCATAATAACATTTGAATCATTAACCATCACTAAACGTAGTATATCAAGCTTAGTTTTATGATTTAATACATTTTTAGAATTGTCAATAATAAAGCTTTTTTGCTTCGAAATAGAAGGATGGGTACTCATACTTTATTATCTAAAAAAATATTTATTTAATTAATGAAATTACTACTACATTATTTAAATTATTTTTGAAATGATTGAAGTAGCTTCCATATATTTCTATGACTCATCATTGTGTCTTTCGAACTAAACTTCTCAGCAAGGTCTCTAATTGTTTTAACAACCATCATAGTATTAATAAGATCTGCAATTACTACATGAGGCGGTTGTTCAATAATAACTGCATCTGCAGGTGGTTCATCGGTTCTGACAACCAATGGCGATGATCTATATAGTTCAAGTGGTCTATACCAATAGCCTGACATATCAATTTCTGTAGATGATTCACTTGCATCTTTAATGGTTTCTAATAGATTAACCGTGTTATTCACTTTGCGAATTAATGACGGTCCTTTCCAGTTTTCACTATCCTTAGTTTTTATAGTTTGTGTGTCCTTTGTTGTATGCTTAAAGGAATACAATAATAGTTCAAAGAATATGAATGACTGATCATTGTTATCTTGACTAGCTGATCTAAGTTCCAGTTCTTTTTTAATGAAATTCACTCTATACATTAGTTCATTTGCATATGATTTTGGTAATGAACCAGATGTCTTGTAAACAACATATGATGTATCGCAGTGTAATAGTTGTCCAGAAACAGTAATTGATTTTTTGAATGGATCATATGATGATTTTTCTACTTTGATTGGTATGTATTGTCCTTGTTGTATAAGTTGATGAGAATCATGTTGAATTAATCCCGCAATGATTGATTTATCATCTAATGCACATGTTATTCTTGGTTTAGTTACATATACTTTAAGATTTGCAATATAAGGATCTACCATTTGTATTAAGGCAATAAAATGAACATATATGCGTCCATTTACATTGAGATTACTAGGTATAATTGAGCATGATGATGTTTTAACTATTTTCTTAATCTCAACGATATGATATCCATTGAAATTACGATTAAGAAATTTCTTATTAAGATGATTCAGACAATTCGTATTCTTATTTAGAGCAAATTGAATTGGATCCTCAACTTCGATTGTATCGTATAGGTCGACAGTAAACAACATGATATAGATATTAGTATAGATATATATATTCAAATAGATTTTTCGTTGAAGAGATAAAGCCAAACCAATTTATGATCCTTTGACCTGGATTCCTCTTCTAATGTAAGCAAAATGAGTTTTATTTTCTTACAAAGTTCATTAGTACGTAATTTTTCCATCACATAATTCTTTGATAACCATTTTTTACATTGTTTACAATGTGATCCTAGTTTATTAACAATTTTAACAAGATCACCTTTTACTCTGGTTAAGCAATCCGCGCCACGAGGAACCATACGCTTATCATTGTAGTTTTTAATTGGTGGTCTTATAAGAAATTGTGTTTTCAATGTCGTTGAACTAGTAAATCCAATGATAATATCATTTTCTTGTCTTCCACTTACTTCAAAATATGATATTGGTAGATCAATAAATGTGGATCCATTATATAATTTTACTGAAACATCTGTTATGTATGCAATCGGAAGTTTATCATCTTTTTGAGATAAATTCTTTAACTCATCCTCACTTACAATTTTTGAAATATTCGGTACTTTCAATACTTGTTTGATAGTTAAAATAATCTTAAATCTTAAGTATACATCTAATGCTGTAGTCTTTTCATATGATAAATTACATTTTTTGATTATATTTTCAATTAAATTGTAGTGAGTTAACGCATCAAATGATAACAGTGTTAATTCAGGATACATATTTGTATTGAATTCTTCTTCAATTTTTGTTGTATCAACCGTTCTTACATTGTTGTCAATGCTTTGAATTGCTAGATCAGTTCTATTAGATGCATTTTTATTGGTGAATAGCATTCTAAAATGTATTTCTGGAACTACTAATGGTATACCAAATTTGTTCAATGGACATAATATGTAATATGGATCACAAAATACAATAGTAAATACAGTATTCATTCCTAATGTATTTGTTTTCTTTGATAAATAATGTAACGCAAGATTATATGATTCCTTTGTAAATGATTTTGGATTATAACCAAAATGAGAGATATTACCAAGTATATTAGCACGTTCTCCGATAACTGCTTGATATAAATCATCATATGTCCAGACTGGTTGAATAGACATAATTACCCAAATGATATCCATTATAATAAATACTTCTTTCTCTGAATATCCATATGCATTATATGTTACTAACTTTGTATTTTGTATAGAATTATCACTCGATTCGACTTCAGGAGTATAAGGCAGTGCATCCAAAGTTGCACTACTTTTAATTTCTGGAAATGCAGTTGTTAATGCCTCATAACTTAGAAATGAATCAATACTGTACTTTCTAATAGAACGTTCAATTTCTTGAATAACAACAAATTCTTGAATTTTCTTCTTGTATCGACATAACTCAGATTCCTCAATTTTACCTCCCGAATTAGTTGATACTAATATATGAATTTTTACATTTCTGAATTCAATTGGTAAACTAATATGTGAATTACGTCTGACTACACGACCAAATACCTGTAATAAAGTAGGTATATCATTTGGCAATGTCGTTATAAATTGATGTCTTACTGCTTTGAAATTATACCCTTCTCTAATAATCTTTGAACCAATTAAAAGACGATAACGTGTACCTTCCAAGTTTTCTAGACTATTAAACTTATCTATACTATTCATAATTTGATTACGTTCAATATTACTATGGATGGTAATAAAACGTATTGGTATAAATTCATGATCACTTTCTGATGTATGTTCTCTTTTAGTTAGTGTACATACATTACAAATAGTATCATTTGTTGGGTTAGTTGTATCATCAATGAATCCATTCATTTTGAGGATTTCCTGAATAAATAATACACCTGTAGAATGAACCATATGGTGGTATACTAATATTTTACCACTGTCTTTTGATTTTATAACATCAAGGATCATATCAATAAGAGTCGCATACTTAGCACTCAACAGTTTTAACGAATCCTTCTGTAGTATTGGTCCGCTTACAATAATATCTGGTCCATCATATAATAATTGAATACCTTTTTGTTCTTTCCAAGTTTCTGATGCATTACTATATTTAGTTTTAAAATCTTGACTGTTAGTTATGTATGAACCTTCTTCTTCTGGATCAGGAAATGCAAAATCATATAGAAAATTTGAAGATACACTACATGACTCACTAGATATTGTCATTTGTTGAGCATTTGGCATTACACATGATGTAAATTTTAGATATGGAATATCAGATATGTTTTCACCTTCAAATATTCTTTTAGGATATGATGACTTACCTAAATCTAATAGAAAACTCGTACGTCCTGCTGATAAAAGACCTAATGTTTCTATAGTTCCTGGTTTAGGAATGCTAACAGCTTGTGTCATATCAAAATAATCGGACTTTAGTAGATGTTTACCATTTGGTAAATATTCCTTTCTAATTAACAAATTTAAAAGGTCAATAGCTTCAGTTGCTGATCCAGTCATAGGTGTTGCTGATAACAAAACAGTATAAGGACCATCTTTTGATAATGTGTCTAAAATATATTGAATAGCAACACCATAATTGTTTTCTGTTTCCATATTATAAAGATTATGAATCTCATCAGCAATTAATAAGGAATGTCTCATTGAATTCATGAGATCTTCGTTAATTACAATATTCCCGGCATCTATTTGAATCTGTAATTCTTCTAAGAATCTATCCCTTTTAATAATAGATGTCTTAAATAATGTTTTTATATCAAAGTTATTAATATAAGCTTTAGGTGTTGGTAAAAATAGTTTATTACTAAGTTCTTTGTATCCATAAAACTTGAAGTATCCAACCTCAGTTAATCTTCTTTTTAACTGAGTAATATAATCAGTCAGTTTCTTATTTTCATTGGATTTAATACTTGTTTGATCTGCATTTTGCTTCAGTTGCTTAAGTGTTTGTAATTCTTCTTTAGAAATGAATCCAAATTCTGGATGACTAAGTAATTCATTAATGAATAGTTGTTTTGTGAACCCAACAATAAATATCTTTTTTTGTTTTGTTTTATTAACAAACTCTCTAGCAATACTTAATGCAGCTATTGTTTTACCAGTACCCGTTTGCCAATTGATAAATAATCTTTTGTAAGGAGTATTATTATTTGTAAAGTTTTTAACAAATATTTGAGGTCCATGTAATTGTAAAAATTGAGATGCATATGTTTGTACATCTGTGTTTTCGCCATAACTAAGTTGATTAAATTCCTTTCTACTACGAATATCATTCAAAAATGTTAAAACATCTTCTTTAGTTATTCCTTTGGACGCGTTTGGTACATCAATATAAGACATTGTATTATAACAATACCTAAAAAAAGTATTAATACATTGTAATTACTAAAAATTATTAATTTCCGTAATCAAATAATCTATTCTTTTTTCATGTTCAGATATTGATTCAGTTTTACATTTTTTATTCTCAATTTTGTTATTAACCTTTTTTGTTCCCTTATGAGTCTTCTTCCAGAAAAAGCCCATACAAATAATACAGATAGTAATAATAATACCTAATACAATCAATGTGGAATACATCTTAGGAATATAATAATATAGATAATTTACATAAGTATTTATTTTTTAAATCTAATAAATGCAATTAAAAACTTCTTATCTAGAAATTAGTTTGTCAAAACTTACAGCAAAATTGTCTTTACGGTTAGCAATTGCATTTTCTTCATTATATTGAGCAAGATCTTTCATGTAATTAACAAGTTGTTCCTCTGTTAATCCCTTGGTATCCTCGTCATTTACACCACATGGACTGAGATTCCAGTTCTTTGCAATTGTAGGGTAATCAGTTGCAAAACCCTCCTTACGTCTACTCATCATGGCAGTTTCAGCTGCAATGTCCTTTCTATAGTTAACAAGTTCTTCTTCAGTCATTCCAGAAAGATCATCTTCATCGACTACACCGCATGGGGTAAGACTCCAGTTCTTTGCAATTGTAGGATAATCAGTTGCAAAACCCTCCTTACGTCTACTCATCATGGCAGTTTCAGCTGCAATGTCCTTTCTATAGTTAACAAGTTCTTCTTCAGTCATTCCAGAAAGATCATCTTCATCAACTACACCGCATGGGGTAAGACTCCAGTTCTTTGCAATAGTAGCATAATCAGTTGCAAATCCTTCCTTACGTCTACTCATCATGGCAGTTTCAGCTGCAATGTCCTTTCTGTAGTTAACAAGTTCTTCTTCAGTCATTCCAGAAAGATCATCTTCATCAACGACACCGCATGGACTAAGGCTCCAGTTCTTAGCAACAGTTGCATAATCAGTTGCAAAAGCCTCTCTGGATTTTTCATCTTCTTGTTTATATTGTGCAGCTTGTTGAGCGGCAGTGGTAGTTAAATCACGTGTATCTACATTTGCTCCACATGAAGAAAGGTTCCATCTTCTTGCTACTTCATCATAACTATTTCCAAAACCTTCGTAGTGGAAATTAAATGATTTGGTAAGTCTAAATAGAATAACCATGATTGCAAATAATAATGATCCTAAGAGAAATGATGAGACGTAATTAGAAAATTCACAAACTTGTTCAGCGCTTGGTAAATTCATTTTTATATGTAACTTCAGTGTTTTATATTTGTATATTAAAATAAAAAAATTATAATAAATTATCTAAAATCGATATTTGTATGTGTTCATATAAATGTTTATTCATGGACAGATTCATATGGGTTACCAACTTCGAATGATGCACTATGAGCACCATCTTGTTTTACTTCGAAATTAACTGGCTTAGCGGCAAAACCTGATACATCATTGATTCTTCCACCAGAACCCACTTTAAGTACTTCAAAGTTAACTGGTTTTGCTGCGAAGTTAACTGGTTTTGCTGCAAAGTTAACTGGTTTTGCTGCGAAGTTAACTGGTTTTGCTGCGAAGTTAACTGGTTTTGCTGCGAAGTTAACTGGTTTTGCTGCAAATCCTGAAACGTCATTAATTCTTCCACCGGAACCCACTTTAAGTACTTCAAAGTTAACTGGTTTTGCTGCAAAACCTGATACATCATTGATTCTTCCACCGGAACCCACTTTAAGTACCTCAAAGTTTACTGGTTTTGCAGCAAAGCCTGAGACATCATTGATCATGCCATTACCTAATACTCTTACTGGAGTAAAGTTCGATACATCATTGATTCTTCCACCACTTCCTACTTTGAGTACTTCAAAGTTGACTGGTTTTGCTGCAAATCCAGATACATCATTGATTCTTCCTCCTGATCCTACTTTAAGGACTTCGAAATTTACTGGTTTAGCTGCAAAAGTATCCTTTTTAATATGAATACCAGAGAATACAATAATCCAAATAGCAATATTAATAAGTAAAAGCATAATTGCAACGAAAACGCATGATACTGCCGCATAGAAATCATCCTCTGCTTCTGGTAATACGCTTCCAAACAACAACCTGGATTTTTCAGTTGGCTTCTGTCCTACTTGTGATAAATCTTTTGATGAATTTTCCATTCTGATAAGTTATATTACTATATTAAAAAAATCAAAAATATTTATTAAATTACTAATTATTGGGATTATAGCAAATAAAAATCTATTTGAATATTATATATATTCATATAAGTATATAAGTAAATATGTCTGATGATATTAAACGTGTCGTATATACACTTGTAAATGATTTCTCTAAATATAGAAATATTTCTATTACTGATATCCCTGATGAAGCAAAGATCATCAAAGATATGGATACTCTTGGATTTCTTAGAATCAACGCCAAGAGAGTATCACCAAGAGGGTCACGAGAGGATATTATCATCCTTGTTCTAGATGAAAACAAAAAGTACTCCCTTAATAGCCCAGAACTAAAGAAACTTCTTGGTAATGTTGATAACGAAGAAGCTACCAAAAATAACACCTTAGATGAAGTTATCTTAGTAGTTGGAGGAGCATTTGAAACTAAAAAAAATCTACTAGACGTTATCAAATCATATCAACAACGTGAAGTTAAAGGAGTAGATGTAAATGGAAGATCTGCATTCTATACATTGATATACTATCGTAATCTAAAAAGATGCATTCCAGAATGCGTAGGTGTACCAAAACACATTCTTATGAGTACAGAAGAAACACAATCATTTTGTGAATCCCAGTTAAAGACAGTTAAGGACTTTCCATTCATTCTACATACTGACCCACAGATTCTTTGGATAGGTGGTAGACCAGGACAGATGGTGAAAATAATTAGGGACTCTGAAGCCACTTGTAATTATATTGCTTACCGAACTATAATCTAACTAATCTACATACTAGAATCACCTACTAAATAAATTAGAATAGTCATCTTCTAATAAATTTTTTTCCTCATCAATAATAACATTAATATATGTAGGATCACTTCGTAGGCGATCAACCATATTAATAAACTCTTTTACTGGTCCTAAGATTTTATCCATATAATTAGTATCGCGTTCTTGAAAACTATAATATATCTCATTAATAGTATATGGTAATACTGCAATTAGTTTACGACCTTCTGGACAACTTGAAACAAGATCATTTAATAAGATATCAATATTCAATGTGTCATCCTCCAATACAAGATCAGTGAAATCATATTTGTAAACACCATTACATGTTTTATCCAAACATTCATCTAAATCCTTTAGTAAACATTTACCAAGATCAAGTAGTCCACCAACTGACGTTTTAATAAAGCCTTTATCTAATAATGACTTTGGTTGGGATTCTGCATAAATACCAACCAGACCATATGCCAATCCTTCTTTATCTTTAAGTTTTTCTAGTGGCGATCTCTTAATTACAGATTCCGTAAACAATGCAATATCAGTAATTGGACTATGAGCCAATCCAGATAATAATTGCGGTTTGTAATGTTCAGGTATTTCACCTTCGACAGGTTTTCTAGTTCTTGGACACTTAATTTCTAATAATGCAATTGCATATTCACAATATGGACAACTTTGATCGGCATCATTAGAATTATCATCTGTATAACATGGTAGATCTCTAGTAACTAATGTTATTTCTTTTGTTTCAGGATTTTTATGTACTTTTATTACTACATAACCATCAGGACTATATCTTATACCATCAATTTCGTTAATAGTTAGTTCGCCGCCTTTGACTACTGTACCACAATCTAATTCAATAAATCTCGCAACGATGTCTTCAAATATTGTTCCCCATCTAGTTGCTGCATTACCAGTGAATTTAGGTAATAAACCAACTTTTTCCTTAGCAAGGTCGTATTTCGTTTTATACTTGTTCTCTCCTAGCACCGTTGATATCTCTGATCCTCCAATCGTTCGTTGGACCAATTGATACCATTCATCGGATCTCTGTTTAGCATTATTCGTATATTTCGATACGAATTGGTCTATTTTTTTATTTAAATCCATTTTTGTTCTCATAATTAATAATATATTCAAATATAATATATACTCATAGATCTTTAATATGGATTCGTATACCAAAAAAGTGCAAATGTCTTTTAGCAGTCAAGGTGGTCAGGACAGTCAGAAAAAGTATGATCATGATGAGTTCATGAAAAATTGTAGTAGTGCAATTCTTGACTACATCAACGGATCAGTTAGTAACAATACCCCTAGTGTGTCAGTTATGACATATGGTGGATCAGATGATGAAGATGAACATATTATTGAAGCATCTGAAGACGTTCTTAAAGAAGTTGATGTCATGCTTGAAGCAATTGATCAGGTGGTTAATGAAGTTAAACCAGTATTAGAACAAGTAGATCCATTAGTAGACGCACTTCAAGAAGAAAAAAATAAAGATGGTATTTTTGGATTCATGAGAAAACGATCTTAACTGCGTTTGCTAGCCATAAGTTGGTTATACAAATCTTGTCTACGCTGCTCTTTAATCTCTTCCTCCTTGATCTTTGTTTCTTTTTCAAGCTCTTCTTGAATTTTAGCAGTTTCATCATAATCTGACTTTAAATGCTTGAAGATATATTCGCGATAGCCTCTAATATTATCAGGCGTTAGATATCTATTGTTATTCTTATAGAGCATTACTAGATATTCTCCTTGAAGATAGAGATAATCATCCATACTGCGTAAATTCTTCATATCAATTGCAATTTTTTTAAGATAGCGTCCAAGAACCTTACTGTTGTAATCCTTAGTGTAAACCATAGTTTTAAAAACAACAGGTAATGTAAATTTGAAATCTTTATGGTCTTGACTAAGAAGATTATAAAGCTCGTTACATGCTTTTTCATCAGTAACATCTATATTTGCACTTTTAACCTCTTTCCAAATTTTGTTAGCTTCATTAATAATCTCATCAATCTGCTTTGACTCGCACTTTTGTCCAATATTTAAGCTATCAGCCATGTTTATGTTATAATATTATTACTTTTCTTACCTTTAATGTAATTTTTAATCATATTAAAAGCAGGTTTGATTAATTTTGTTAACATATTATTCTTAGAATCAATAATTTGTAATTCCCTTGTAGTTACCCATTTTACTTCAGTTACCTCACTATTTGTAATATCATGACAAAATTCATAAATATTTTTTGTTAATAGATTAGGCTTAGCTAAAGCTAAAAAGTATGTATTCACGTATTTGACGCCCATATGAATATATGAAAAACGCCGATTGAATCCATTAATGATCTTATAGTATTTCTTATTTATTTTAGTTTCTTCCTCAAATTCTCTTATTGCACATACTAATGGATCTTCAGTAGTTATTACTTTTTGAATTGGATCCTCAACTATAATTTGCTTTCCTTTTGGAAATTCATAATATAAACCACTATAATTCTTAGTTGATTCTAGTGTTTTACGTAATTTTTTACCATTATCATGTTTCATAAATGCATTATAGAATTTTTTATACTTTTTGTTGTAATGAGTAGTTTGGTCATATGATAACCAAATTCTAAACCACATTTGGGGAAAGTTGAGTGACCAAATATCCAAAAGTTCTTCAGGTGTCATATGCTCAAATAATCCATATACCTTTCGTAAATCCTTTATGGAATAATGACCATGAATAAATTCCGCATATGAATATGTGTATCGTTTTTTTACAACTAATACATTTAATGGTTCAGTCGGTACATGTTTACATAAAATTATTCCAAATGACTCTTTCACAGGTATGTGTTTTTTATTATTGTAATGAGACATCTATTATTTTTATATGATACCATTTTAATATACAATTTAATATAAGTTATACCAACTGAACAATGGAATATGAACAAGAAATGAGAGAATACAGATCCGCTGATGAAAAATTCACAGCAAATAGATTCGATGTAACTCCTATTGCCGTATTACCAGTAGTCCCAAAAAAGGAATCATTCTATCCTGATCGTACAATTAGTCAAAATGCTCTTTTTAATACAAATAAGAATCCAAAGTTATGTAGTAGAAAAAAGATATCATTTGAAACTGTTGAAAAAAACATGAGAGCTCAATCCGATTATGAATATAGTGATAATTATTATAATTATATGATTGATTCTGTGACTAATCCTGATGGTTTCAAAGGAATTAATAAAGGACCTCTTCAAAAACCTGATATAGATTATGAAATAGAAGAAGAACGTCATTTATGGCTAGATGGAAATAAATCCAAATTCTTTAGTATATCTAGAAGTCGTCATGACCGCAATAAACAAGTAGCTCAAGTATTCAGTAGATCATCGCGAAAATATGATACAGAAGATGCTTTTCTTGATGACTCTTTTGATAGTGATGTCAGAACTTTTGATGCTCGTAATAAACAATATGAACGACAATATCAACAAGAAGAAGAATCACATATAACTCTTGAAGATCGTTTTGATATTATCACAGAATCAGCATTTGATCAATATGATATTAGAAACATTTAATCACCTCCAGCTACAGGAACCACATGATCTACCGTTTTTTCTGAAGCGGTGATAATTAATTTAATTACATTAGAGTTGGAACGCCAATAATCATCAAATGCTTGTGGTCCTGACATTAAAAATATTAAACAACCAATAATAAAAATAATTGATATAATAATTATCACACCAAGTAATAATTTTTTTACAAAATCAAGAATCTGACCAAGTATTGTCTGTGATGTTGAAGTATTTTGATTAACACAACTTACTGTTATTCCTTTAGAATAGTCAATCTCTGGAATTATAGGGTTATGGTCAGTTGTAGATTTGTTAATAATAGGTTTTGAATCTTCTACTTTGGACATCTTATATTTATATGTATGCCTAATCTTTTGTGATAATTAATTCACCAAATAAATCTAAATACCATTTATCATCATTGTTTAGTAAATTATATACCTGAGGAAACTTATGCTTGAAATCCGGAATATATGTTTTCGCATTTGTTACTTCACCGCATGTGAATCCTTTGTTTGTAAACTGTTCTTTAAGAAATTCAGTATTTACTAAGTATTCCTCGTAGTATTCCCCCTGACTAAATGGTAATAATACGCCAATTTTTTGACCAGTTGGTAAAAGAAGGTTGTCCTTATAAAGCTTTTTAAGGCTATTTTTTATAACATGATCATATGTATCAATGGATTCATTAATAGATACATCTTTTAATATATCAAAGATAAGTTCTCCAATCATAAATGTTAATACAAGCTGTCCACCAGGTTTTAATAGATCCTTACAAAGAGTAATAAAGTTATTAAGACTTGTACTCGACTCTAAAAAGTAATGAACTGCAAAATTACAAATAATTAGATCAGCACCAGCTTTGGGAATAATATTTTTTGTCTTGGATATAACCTGTTTACGATCACTTACATCAGCAGATATAACTGAAATACTAGTACCTTTCTTTCTTGACCATGTCGGCTTTTTATCTCTACTACGTTGTAATCTAACATTATTTACAATATCATATTTTCTCTTAATTAATTCTGACAATGCAGTTCGATCTTGATCAATACATACTAGATTTTGAACTTTATTTCTAATAAATCGTCCAAGATCCGCACCTCTTCCACTACATAAATCAATCACCCACTCTGTACCAGAGTTTTTCTCAATTCTACGTTCTTTGATAAATGATAGTGCACTTACTTGAGCAAAGTAAATAGTTCCTTTTGTTTCCATGAAATATGATTTATTACATCCTTTTTTGAGTTCATCAAGAGTTAATGGATCTAGAAAGATATTCCAAGTTAATTCTGCAATTCTAAAATCATTACCAAAATACTTTTGTGAATTCACATCATTGTCACGATCAGTTCGAATTCGCGTCAGTTTCCAATCAGGAATACATACTGATGACGTTGTATTATATTTTGTGAGACCTAATTCAATCACTTTACCATCAATTGGTGGTCCATCTTTAGGATGTTGATAAATATATGCATAAGGACAAGTTGATGGACTAAATTGAATTGGAAAGTATGTATTTGAAGTTACAGATGATGAACTATTGAATAGCTTTTTATAATTATCACAAATCTTCATTCCCATCATTAAGAAGTTATCTGCACTAATTCCATTAAATAAGAAATATAAATCATGATCATCTTTTAGTTTAATATAACTTGGTACTGCATAATTATACTTTTTAGCCAAGAAATCAATAGTTGTATGTTTTAATGGTTTCCATTTCAAACTTTTAGTATTTGAGTATGATTGACCACCATCAATGAAAATCAACCCATCACGTTCATATAGATCATCTTCTTTAAGAGCCGAATCAATTGCATTTTCAAGATTATCACTTAATGCATATATTTTCTTACCTTGAACATTAGGATGATTAATTAATGATACTACTTCTGGAATATAACTATGACGTTGCTCATAACCCTGTTTAACAAGGTTAATGTCATTCAATTTAATGACATCAAATACATAAGCAATATCATTTACTAGTTCAGCATCTGCAATGATATGGATAGAAGGATCAATATCCAATTTATGGCAAGGTGATTGTATTTGATTAGTAATTATAATCAATTCAGAATTCTTCACGATAACAACACAACGAAGTCCATCTGCTTTATCTGTCACAAACATGTTTTGAGGTGGAAACTTCTTACAATAATAATTCTTTGTTAAGAGCTCTACCTGTGGTAAAATTTCTTTCAATGTATACCTATTTAATCTCTTCTTGTATTCAATAATATTAGCAATATCAATTATGTGTTGATTATATTGTGATCCACCTGAAAATGCTGGATCAATACTGTTAATTATAAAACTTGCTGTTGTAAGAATGTTATCTTTAGTAATATTTTCCTTACCAATATACTCAGTTTCTACTTCATATTTATACAATTTTTGATTGTGGTCACATTGAAGTACATCAAATACATTATCAACATTAATAATATTTTTAAATGTCGAGTTTACAATCGTTTTCAATGATGATTTTGCTGATTGACCACTTAGTTCTCTCATAATAGTAAGATCAAATAACCAATCTGAATATTCTTGTAATCTAAATGAAAATCTAATTTTGATTCTAATTATGTCAGCATTATTCATATCACATGGTTCAAGTGATTGTTCTGTTGATGCCGTTAATTTGAAAGGAACAATCATTGATGATTCAATCACAGGAGGAAGTATAATTTCTTTTCTTCTAAATTGTTTTTCTACTTTTCCATTTCCATTTGGAAATTTAAGTTCTAGTAAACGACCAATATTAGTACCTTCTCTAATAATACTAACAACTGATTTTGAAATTGATACATCACATGTCCTTTTTCTTAAAACATTAAATAAACTTGTGAAATTCTTGTAAGAAATTTCCTGAAATCTTGCTTCTATTTCAAGATGTTCATCTTTAAGCTTTAAAGCATTAATAGAATCGATAAATGAATTTAAATTCGTCATACTCGTTTTATATAGTATACTTATTCATTATTTAATTACATTTGAATATTGGATCGTATAATACATAATATAAGATTTAAAATATGGCATCTCAATCCGTATACGTATACGATACTCTGGAAGCACTTACACAAGGAACGATTCCAGGTGAGTTTTCCGGAACAATCTTCAATTTTCCTACAATCACATCCACTAATAGTCATGGTAAGAAAATGCTATGGACTATTTCTGTTTACTTACTTAATTCTGATAATAAAAAAGTAAAAGTAAAGGATTCATATCTTAAACAACCAGTCAGCCAACTCGATGGATTTACCGGAGTAATTTCTGTTGATTCTCGTTTAGAAGGTAGACCATCTCGAGCAGCGGTTGAAACGTTAATTACAACAGGTAAGAATATTGGAAAAAAGAACGCAACTAATGTTATCACACAAGCATTTCGTGATGCACTTGGTAAATATACAAATAAATTGAAAACAGCATCTGCTGATACCGTAGAAGATCAAAACAAAGGTGAAATGTATCCACCTGTTCTTATTAAAAAGAATGGAGATACAAAAGCAACAACTGTTACGACACAAGATGTTGAAAATGGCGTTGTAGTACAACCTAAATTAGATGGAGTAAGAGTTGTTAGCTATTATGATCAATCAAGTAATAATGTTGTTATGTATTCACGAAAATTAGGAATCTATCCTGGTAAACAACATATTAAGAATGATCTTAAACAACTACTTCAAATTGCAAATGATCGTGGTTATACCAAAATATACTTGGATGGCGAAGTATACAAACACGGTCTTGCATTACAAGATATCTCTGGACAATCAAGAAGAACAGAAACCGAACTAGATGAAGTACTTGAATATCATATATTTGATTGCTTCTTCCCTGACAAACTAGATATGAAATCGTCTGATCGTCAACGAATTCTTGATATCATCTTTAATGATTACACTGGAGAATATTGTAAACGAGTAGAAAACATAGTACCAAGTAGTCTTGATGAAGTTCTTGAACTCAAAGATGTATTTATGCAAAATGGATATGAAGGTATCATTGTTCGCAGAAATAATGGAATATACAAGTATTCATACAACAATGCAAGAACAAATGATATTATCAAATTCAAAGGCAAGGATACTGATGAATTTGAATGTATTGGATATAAAGAAGGTAAAGGCAAGAACAAAGGGGTGTTAACTTGGGTTTGTAAAACAAAGGATGGAATTGAATTTGCAGTTGATCCAAAGATTATGACATTTGATGAACGTAAACATCTATTTGAAGTTCTTGGAAAAAAATGCAAGAAAGACCCAAAGAAGACAAACTTTGAATATTATATTCTTGGACCTCAAGCGCAACTTACTGTTGAATATGAAGATCTATCTAAGAAAGGAGTCCCACTAAGACTGAAAGCATTAACATTTAGAACTTATGAAGATAAACCAGGAGCAGATTTGATATCTGAACTCATGAAACTATAATCAAATATAATGTACCATTTTATACATCATTTTATACTTATCATATTTTTTCAATATCAGTTAACTTTTGCAAACGAGTTAGTGCTATTATCTCTATTCAAACAATATAAAACAAAAATAATGAAAGCAAGTAATACAATCAAAGAACATGTTAATTTGATAATAGATATCATTTGTATAGTACTATTTTTTTAGTATTCAAATATCATAAGCAAGAATTGAAAACGCTCATACTGTGGGCGTTTTCATAAGATCAGTCATTCTACTATATCCTCACTATACGAATACTGATTTAAGGTCATTCGTAAATTAAAAACAAATATGAATAATTAAACATTAAATATATAATTAGTATATTATGGCTACAATATCCGAGGTAGAATATATCGAATTTGGTCTCTATGGAGATCAAGACCATAAGGCGTTGTCATCAATTGACATTATTTCGCCAAATCTCTATACTCCCGACCCTGCGCCTGGAGGACTTTATGATACCCATATGGGAACAACCGATCACGAATACAGATGTTTGACGTGTCATGAAGATAGAGCAAGATGTCCTGGACATCCTGGTGTACTCAAACTAAACTGCCCTCTTCAACAACCAATTGGTATTGGAGACACTCGAAGACTCCTTCGTGTACTATGTTTAAGCTGCAGTACTCCTATGATCGAACTCGATCGCTTTGCAAAGATATCAGCTATGAGTAGACTTAGTGAAATTTCACAAATCACAACAGAAGGCAAGAAATGTAGAAATCCTGATTGTGGTGAAATCCATCCTAAGATTATTCAAGATAAAGATGATAACTTTACATTTTGGATTCAACCTACTGGTGAAGAAACCAAACAGAAACTTCGAGCTAATGATCTATATAATATCTTCAATGCTGTCACTGATGAAACATGCTTAGCACTTGGTAAACCATTAGATAATCATCCAAGAAAGCTTATTCTACATGATTGCATTCAAATTCCACCTGTTTCTATTCGTCCTGGTACCAAATCAATTGGACAATGGATGGGAAATAGTGGAAATGATATCAACAGTATTTTACAACGACTAGTCACACAAAATAACGAGTTTGATCCTGAAATGATTAAAAACAATCAAATCAGTGATGATCTCGATAAAAATATGACTATCTTCCAACAGTTTTATTATGAACTCATTCAGGGTTCAGCAACTATTGGTACTAGTACTTCTGGTAAAAGATCTATTACAATTGGTAACAAACAAGTTACCTCATTGCTTAAGAGACAATCCAGAAAGAAGGGTCGTATTCGTGAAAACTTGAAGGGTAAGAAGGTATCTGATATGTGTAGAAATACCATTTCAGGTAACCCAAAAGCCAAATTACATGAAGTTATCATTCCAATTGAATTCGCTACCACTCTACGTGTATTTGAAATTGTCCAAGAATACAATAAGAACTACTTGATGACAATCTTCAAGAATGGACGTAAGAGATATCCTGGTTGCGCTAGAATCAAGAAGAAGAATGGTGCTGTATATGTTATTGATGATAATACTAACAGTAATCTTATCTTGGAAATCGGCGATATTGTCGAAAGAGATGTAATTACTGGTGATGTATGTATCTTCAATCGTCAACCAACTCTTGAAATTTCAAGTATTGGTGGACATAGAGTTATTGTGAACAAGGATCGCTCACAACGTACTATCCAAATGAATGTTGCAACTTGTGCAAATTACAATGCTGATTTTGATGGTGATGAAATGAACCTTTGTGTACCAAAGGACCATATTACTAGAGCTGAAATTGAATATGTTAGCGCAGTAGATAATTTCTTCATCTCCACAAAAAATGCTAGTCCTATTAATGGACAAGTACAAGATTCCAACATTGGATGTGCAGAACTAACTAGATCCAATATATCTATGAATAGATATCAAGCAATGATGCTATTTCAAATCCCAGGTTATTCACCTCCTTTGTTTACTCAAGAGAAATATTCTGGAAGAGATGTGCTATCTATGCTACTAAGCAAAACACCTATCAATTTTATTGGTAAACCAGCTTTCTTCAACGAGAACTTTGCTCCATTTATGGATTATCGCAAAGATGAAATTCAAGTTATTATTGAAAATGGTATTATCAAACAAGGTGTACTAGACAAAAAGTCTATTGGTCCAAAAATCAACAGAGGTATTTACCATCTTATTGGTCAAGACTATGGACCCAAAGTTGCATTAGATATGATCTATAATATGCAACAAGTTGTTCTATCATTCTTGAATATGAAGGGCTATTCTATCTGTACTGAAGATCTATTGTTGCCTAGAGCAGCAAGAGAAGAAATTCAGAGACTTGTAGAAACAGTTCTCATTGAGTCTGAGGTCATTAATGATAACCTTATCAAAGGTAACATTATTCCACCAATTACGATGACTCGTAGAGAATTCTATGAACAACAACAAATCAATGCTTTGAAGATTAAGGATGAGGAGATTCTTAGAATCATTCTCACTAATATCAGACCTGATAACAATAGTATCTTCAAGCTTATCGCGACCGGATCAAAGGGTAATGTTGCAAATCTAAAACATATTATTGGAGCTATCGAACAGGTTACCATTGATGGTGATCGAATGGCACCAAGATTTGGATATGCACGTACTTTACCTTACTTCCCTAAATTCGCACTTGATGCACAAGCATCTGGATATGTTATGAATTGTTATATCTCTGGTATGACTGTTTATGAATATCTATTCTCATCTATGAACAGTAGATTCGATCTTATTAACAAAGCATTGAGTACTGCTGAAACTGGATACCAATATCGTAAGGGATCCATGTCTCTTGAATCAAGTATTACTGATTACTTCTATAGAACTGTTAAACAACGTCATGTTGTACAAGTTATCTATGGAGATGACGGATTAGATCCAAGAGCAATTGAAAAAGTAGAGTTCTTCACAGTAAAACTGTCAGATTCTGCTATCAAAGATCGTTGTTCAAGCAAAGAAGCTTCACCACTTGCGGATGCCGCTATTGAACAATTGATCAAGGACCGTAATGAACTTAGACAGTCATTATGTAGAATGGAATCATTCCATTTTGCTAGACCTTTGGAAATCTTCCTTGGCGTACCAGCAAATGTTAGAAGAATTCTCAATAGAATCTACACTAGTAGAACTACTACGGTCAAAGAATTTGGTCCATTAGAACCAAAGATCTCATATGTAAATGATTTCTGTGAACGCTTAGGATACATTTATCTTAATGATATCCAAGAACGATTGGGAACTCAAATTCCTGAACACTTCAACCAAGCAAGTACACAAATGAAAATGCATATCAGAATGGAAATGAATCCAAATATCTTAGAACAGTATACACTTGATGAAATTGTAAATGCTTTGCAAATTGTCAAGATGAAGTATTCTGTTGGACTCATTGAATATGGTGACCTTGTTAGTATCAAGGCATCACAATCAGTTAGTGAACCTCTCACACAATATATGTTAGATTCACATCATCGTTCTGTCGCTGGAGGTACCAACAAATCCGGTTTAGAACAAATCAAACAAATCTTTAGTGATCGTCCTCTTGAAAAGGAGGTAGATCCAAAGATGCTCTTGCCACTTAAAGATGAATACAAGTATAACAGAGCAAAGGCGCAAGAAATTGCAAATAACATTGAACTTATCACATTTGGTAGATTTGTCAAGAGATGGGATCGACTTTATGAGGCTTATGAAGAACTCAGATTCCCACCTTTCCTTGAAGATGCCAAGTTCATTGAGGATTTCAAGACCAGCAATCCACTTCTCCGAATTCCACCAGATCTTACAAATTGGTGTATCAGATTTGAGCTATCCAAGATCAACATTGTGCTCAAGAACATTAGTCTTGATCGTATTATTGAACGATTAAAGATTAAACATCCTTACGTCTTTGTTGTTAACAGCAAGGAAAGTAATCCATTTATTGTAGTTAGAATCTACGTCAGATCAAGCTTCTTTAGCAAGAAGGGTGATGATGAACGTACCAAAGTGAGATCACTTATTGATCAACTTATGGAAACTACAATCAGAGGTATCAAGCGAGTACAGAATGTAGAAGTCAAGACTATTCTCAGACATCGCACAGAAGAAGATGGTTCCCTTGTTCTCGATTCCAAGCAATATGCTATCGAAACAAGTGGTACCAACCTTGAAGACATCTTGAATAATGAATTCATTGATGTTGACAAAGTTATTAGTACTAGTATTATCGATACATATAGAGTATATGGCATTGAAGCTGCTAGAACTAAGATTATCAACGAGACTATCAGATTCATGCAAGACTCTTCTCCAAATGAAAGACATATGAAGTTGTTTGCAGATGAAATGACGCGTACTGGTAGAGTAACCAGTCTTGAGCGCAAGGGTCTCAACAGAAGAGAATACAACAATGTACTGTTGAGATCAGCATACTCTGCTCCCGCACAAGTGTTTACTGAAGCTGCACTCAATAATGTTAAAGGTCCTGTTTATGGTATCTCAGCCCCAAGACTGCTCGGTGGTACTCCTAAAATTGGTACACTGTACTCTGATGTCATCATTGATGAAGAATTTATTCAGAACAATGATGTTTCGTTGAATAACATGCTTGAAGACCTTGAGGAAGAATGGCATGTAGACGAATAGGTTACAAAGTCTCGATGTGCAATGTCGCACATCGAGCGAACTAACATAATCTGTTAAATAGGTTTGCATTTACAATAAAAATATTTTTTCATTAAAGACATGAAACACTAGGCGCATTAAAGACATGAAATACTATTATTGTAGTAAAGCTACCTGGATATGACGCAATCCAGTTAAGAAGTTCTTTTATTAGAACTTGGAATCAGAAATGATTTCGGCGTCTTGCTTACATAACTAGTGTGACTAAGATTTACACACTAAAAAATATTTCTTCCTACATTAAACATAATTTTTTTTTGCTACGCTACTCAACACGATGTAATTTTCATTATTGATCATGTGCTGAACGTTCAGCACATGGTAGTCTTCATCATGTATTAAGTCATATAGTTCTAAAATACGCTGATATACCACGATAAAATCAAAACATCCATACTACGGGTGTTATCAGGACAAAGAAAAGATAGCCATACCGAAGTACAAATATCCTTTCTGTAATCAACCGGGGTTGATTACACTAGATATAAAATAAAATTCAAATTTAAAAATACGTATTGGTTAAACGAAAAAAAAATTTTTTGTTAAGTATTAATAACTACTATACTATCGTACTTATCTACTTACATAACTAGAGAGGCAAGAAGTTCTGCTTCATCCTTAGAAGCTGGAACTTCAGTTGGACTTTCACTGCTTGGTGCGGGAGCTGCTGAAGTCGTATCAGTCTCTGAACCTTCATGATCAGTTGACTTCTTGTTAGAGAACAAGTTGTCAAACATGTTTGATCTTGACTCTCTGGCTTCAGGTTGCTTGACTGTGATTGCAATTGCAATGATTGGATTGGAGATACCTGCTGAGCTGCAGCAGACGCTTCCAAAATCAAGTCTTGCATTGAACTTGCATCCATAGACAATGTACTTGTGAATATTAGAATTCTTCACAGGTTCACCATCATAGGTAGCAAGGTCTTCAGTCTCAAAGTCCATAACTCTAGTCATTCGAGCGAGTCCTTTGCGTGTGGTATCCCTTGGATCATCAAAGCAATCATTCTTGAAGTCATGCTTCAATTGAAATCGTGCAGATGGATTAGGAAGTGCGTGACCAGCGAATGGATTATTAGGATCAGTTTCCGAAATCGTATCGTGAATCATGTTCCTAATCTTGATATCCTGGATTACCAATGGTTTGACATTAGCATTCTTACCCTTCTTCTTACTACCTGCAAGACTAATATGTCCTGATTCGAGATAGTGATCGAATTCGCCAGTGAAAGCCTCATTGTAAAGATCAATAGTCTTATACAAGAGAGATTCATGTTCTGGTCCAGGTAGTTCTTCGACAGTAATACCATCTTCCTTGGTCTTTGGACGTACAGTGTACTTCTTGACCTTGATGTATGGCTTACCATCTCTACGAGGTTCAACCTTAACCTTGCTTTCAAGGTTGATGGTTTCTGCTTCTTCTTCGGTAATAGGGCTAATAGATCCTTGATTCATTTCATCGAAACAGTCAATGATCGGGCGTCCATAGTTACCATTAGAGTCGGTGAAAGTGCACTGAATGTAGGTCACTGAGGCTTTTGCGGTTTTAAACGCTCTAGCTTCAGTAAGCTTCCACTCAAGGCAATCTGCCCACCAACGGCCTTCTCCATTATGCTTTTCTTTTTCGGATACAAGTCTGTTGTATACGTTTTCGCAGTTGAATAGATTTTGACGACTCATGATTTGATTGTATATATTTTGATTTCTAGAATTCAAATTTATTTTTTGAGGACGAGGATATTTGATATATAAGTAAGTGGACGTAGTCTTTAAATAGGCGCAAATACGTATGAACATTTACCTATTTGAATAAACAATACATATTAAGTATATTAGCATGTCCAAATACGTATTACAATTTAGTAAAGTACATCCAGATGCCAAGTTGCCAATAAGAAGGGTATCAGAGTATATGCTTTGGTCATGTAAAGATCAAATTATAGGTAATAACATAATCACAGTCCTCGATACTGGCTTGACTCCTGTTGATTTACCTATTGATAAGAAAATAATTGTATTACCAAATCAAGATTTAGTAAGTAAAGATATCAAATTGGTATCATATACGGATGGTTCAGATGGTACCTCTATTAAGCTAAGTATAGTTCGTAATACAACAGATCCTCATTGTTTTGTTCTCAGTAAAGGTACTCTTATTGGTTATTTCATCATTGTTAGTGTCGATATACCTGATATTTCGTTTGTATAAAAAAATCAATTTGAATTCTAGATCTTCTAATACATATATATAAATCATGGTATTCAACTATTCACTCCATCCAGAAGCAGATGCTACCAAGCATGCTCCATTCAAAAAGACATTGAAAGATGCAGGTTTTGATGTTCCAGCATTTCTTCCTGATGGACCAGTATGCATTCCAGCAAAAGGTTCTATTGTAATTCCAACTGCCATCAAGACCCACTTTCCAGCAACACATGTAGCATTGGTCAGATCTCGTAGTGGACTGTCAGTTAAGCATAACATAGAAATTGGCGCTGGAGTGATTGACAGTGCATTTGAGGCCACTATCCGTATTAAACTCTATAACCATGGAGATACTGGCTTTGTTGTTGAAGACGGTATGAGAATCGCACAGATTCTATTTGTTCAAATCTATTGTGGACCTCTACCTGAGCTTCAAGAGGAGACTCATGTAAGAGGTGAACAAGGGTTTGGTTCCAGTGGACTGTTCAACTAAGTTTTAGGTTATACATAAGTAGTTACCTTAATAATAAAAAATATTTTTTGTATACTCATACTTCTAGTTTATTAATCTTGTTCTTAAATTTACATGTAATCTTGAAGGTTCATAGCGGAAATGAGATCTTTTTTGCAGCAATCCGACTCGATTTGTAGTTGATCAATGAGTTCGGTGATATCGATCTCAATGGTAGGATCAGTAAGAATCTTGGTAACTGCGATGTTTTTATCGCCCCTGATAGCGTTTATTTTTCTCATAAGCTCTTCTCTGTATATCTTGGCAACATGTCCTAGGACAACACCGCATGTAAAGCAACGTACTTGTAGATGCATATTTCTATATATAGTATATGATAAGAAATATTCAAATTGATTTCTGTTTTTCGTATATGATTTAAAAAGTGTATTAAAAAAATATTATTAATAAATATATTTAGATATTTATATTAGTATACACTTTTAGGATTGAATCAAAATGTCAAAGACAAAAGCATCATCAAAAAAACATTGTGGAGTGGTAAAGTACCTTGAAAGAGAACATCCTAAATTTGCTGAGGTAATTTCGGATTTATGTTTAGAAGGCATTTTCAATGGAAGAAAGGGTGATGGAATTACCTTTCTCCTTCCAAATTCTGCTTTAATGGAAGAAATTAGTGACGTAGCTTATAATGGCGATCCAGAAGATGCAGTTAGCATGATTACGGCATGTGTGCTTTATGGATATGCAAATGATGCTGGCAATTTTCCATCCGTTACTGGAAATAAAGCAGGTGTAAAAATTGAATCATCTGCTCTCAAGGACGGTAAGGTAAGTTTTAATGGCGGTAAGCTTACCGCAATTCATAACAACAATTTTGTAGCATTTAAGGGAAATAAAGTTGCTATTTGGAATATTGTTGAAGGTAAACCAATTACTCATGGTGACTCATTCAATATTAGAGATGCTAAGACTAAACAAAAAGTAAAGAAGGGTGGATTTGTTGGTGATGATCTCAGTGCTTCAATTAGATCATCAATGCTTGCTAATATTCAACAAACTCTTGCTAACAAGATTTATAATAAAATGAATGGTAAAACTGTAGGTGGTGTTGATGCTTCTCAGAAATCAGTTACCAGTATTGTTAACAGAATTTTCCTTGAGGCAGAAAAGGAAAAGAATCTTGATGCTCCATTCACTAAAGCTTTCTCAGCAATTGCAAGTGTATGGGATACCGATGCTAATGTTATGGCATCTATGCTTCTTAATCCTGATCATCAATTATCTTCTGTTCTAGTACCTGTATACAACAAGCTTCATGTTACTGGCGGAGTAGATAGTGATCTCAGTCTTAACCCATCTGTTGAATACTCAAACTATAACAACCCAGATTACATGTCTGGTCTGCTAAATAAGCTTGGAGTTAAAAACAACATTGCTGCGGCTTCTAAGCTTCTTAATGAAAAACGTCGTGCAATTGCAGGTCACTATAACAAGAAGGAAGCAGTTTACAATAGTGATCTTTTACTGTCTGCATACAAGGATCTTTATCTTAGTAACAAGGTAGTTCATGGTGGAACCTCTGTTGATAATGTACTTCCAGCTTCTTTTCTTCAAAGTATTCAAGACACAGATAGTCTAAATGGTAGCAATAACACTGTCTATCATGCTCTTGGAAGAGATCTTATGAGACATACTCTCAGTCTTGCTAATGAAGATGTTATGACTGACATTACTCCAGTTAGCGAGTCTATTATTCAAAAGGAACTTGCTGGTAATTTTAGTGATGCTAAGATGTACTATGGATCATCTAACGCAGCTGAAAACGCAAAATTGTTCCTTGATGTTAAGGAAATCAAGAACATTGGTAGCCGTGCAGGATTTGATGCTCTTAGACTAAGCTTCCTTAACTCAAGTGACTCCCTTTATCTCCCATCTACTATTGCAACCTCAAATGAGTCTGCTCATGTTTATGGTGGTTACTATAACAGACAGCAAGTACACTCAGATGAAATCAGTAGTTCAAACGTTAGCTCTTTCATGGCAGAAAACTATGAAAGACTCATGAAAATGCATTCTTAAGTATAATAATTATAACGCAATAAAATGATAGGTGTAATAGTAAGTTGTAAATGAAAATATTTTTTTTAGATTACAAATTAATAATAGAATTAAAATATAATATAAATATTTTAATTAATAATCATATATAACATCTAGAAAAAATGGGAGCAGTAGGATCTAAAAGAGAAACATCTGGTATGTTTTCACATGCAATGAACTATCTAAATACTCATGGCGGTGATGATTCACTTGCTCTAAATGATGATATTCCAATGGAAAACCGCCTTTTCTACGGTGGTAGTCCAGCATCAGCAGAATCACTTCTTAAGGAACTCAAGGATTACCGTCTTTCAAAGTCCGCAAGAGCTAAAGAAACAGTTATGAAGGCAGTTATTGAAACTCTTGGTGATCTTGGAATTAAGTCTCATGGTAATGATATTGATTCTATTATCAAGACTATTGAAGAGAAGATTCCAAACCCACGTAAAGGAGATTCATTTGTTGACGATGCTAAGGCTCAAGCTGATATCTGTAAGAAGATTGCCGCTGCAGTAAACAAGGGAATGAAATCAGTTTATGGTGACCGTGTTGGAGATCTTATTGATCCAAAGGGTCCACCTGAATATGTCTGTTCAAGTGTTGTTGATCTTATTCATTCATTTAGTAGTGGTATTCATCTTGAATACCTTTCTGTAAGAGAATCTCTTGAAAAGGTAATTACTGAACTTGCTGCTGCTCATGAAGTGCTTAAGAAATCAGTTGAAGTTTTCATGTCAAAATTAAATGAAAGCAATGTTGATTTTGATACCGGTGCAGACAAATTTATTGCAATCTATCAAAAGGCAGAACAAGAAATTGCTCTTAAGATTCAGATATTATCTGGTCTTCTTAAGCTTAATGTAATGCCATCTCTAGAAGAACTTGAGCTTGCAATGAAGTCTGAATCTGAAGGACGTGATTATGTTAATTCTATTATTGGGATTGGAACTCAAGATTTTGGTGATTCTATTGCATATGCTATTAATAATATGGGAACAGTAGCTGGTCTTACCAATATTATTAACAAATCTCTTAAAAAACTCGATATGAGCATGGACGAATACCTCAACATTGACAACCTCAAACAACTTGATGCAATCCTTAATAAGAAACTTGATCAAATTATTTCTAATAATAATTCTGATCGTGAAAAAAAAGATGATCTTACTAGTATACTAATTGCTGTCGACAAATTAAAAAAATATTTTGTATCTAAGAATAAATTGAAAAAGATGAAAGGAGGAATTAATGAAAATGTTAGCGGTGGTGCTATCACCACCAAGTATAAATCTGCTGATGAAATCAGAGTTGAAAAACTTGATAAACGCATTAAAGCAATGCAAAAATCTCAAGAGATTCTTTACAAATCATTTATAAAAGAACTATATGGTGCATATGATGAACTTCTTAAGGTTATTAATGCATTTGGTCCAAAACTTGGAACTCAAATTAAAATTGGTCCACATATAGATGATCTCATTCAAGTATTTCAAAGACTTTCAAAGTCAAATGATCTTAGATCTAGTCATTTTGAACTCGCACTTTCTGGATTAGCAGATAATGATCTTTCCTCTAAGGAAACAAAACAACTTTTTGTCCAACTTCTTAGAGATATCATTCGTCATTGTGAACAAGCTAATCAACATAATAGTTCTGATTATTTTGAAACGCTTAAACAAGCAGTTAAACTATTAATTGAAGTTATTGAACGTTTTAATAAAATTGCTAAGATCAAATTTGGTGGACAAGTTGAACAACTTCAAGCTGATATTGCTGCAGTAGGTGGTGCCGATTCATACGCAATCACTTATGATCCAAAATATGTTTCTAAAGATTCTATTAAACTTGATGAAGCAGTTGGTACTATGATTTACTATTATTATATTGCTAATGTTAAAAGTAATATAAAGAACAATGCTAAAGAAGTAGTTTCATATGGAAAATCATATGAAAAAATTCTTGAAGAAGCAATTCGATTTAAAAGAGAAGATCTCATGAAGAGCAAGAAGGAGATTATTGATAAAGCAGTTTCTAAAATTACTGATGCAGGTAAAAAATCGGCATATGTTGATCAACTAGAAAAACGTTTTAATACATACGACAATCTATTGAGAGTAGTTGAAGCTGTTGATCTTCATCTTAAGGATACAACTGTTTCCCTTGTTGACAACCCAGATCTCGTTAAAGGTCTTAAGAAAACCCTTGATTCATCCAGAATTATTGCAAAATGGTTTAATGAGGAAGCTGGATCTGAGTTATTTAAGGCATTTTTAGCAACTGACGGTACTTATGCAGCAGAAGCTGATATTAATAAAATAACTGAAAGTGATGAATTTGCTCAACATCCATATCTTGCATTTAAAGGTACTCCTGGAATTGATACACTTGGAGAGGCCGGTAAAGATTTGAAATTTAGAAAAGTTGCTGAAGAATCTATTTCCAATTCGGTTGATAATTTCCAAGCATTACAAAATATCATCAATATCTTCATATTAATTGGTGGACCAACTAAAAAGAGCCTATCTGCAAGACAAATGTTTAAATATCTTGTTGATTATATTAAGATATCAGCAATTCATGATAACATTAAAGGTACTGATACATTAAGCAGGTTTACAAATGTATTACCAGAAGATCATCTAGGAGGTGGTAACAAAAACAATGAAGTTATTGATACCACACATGGATTAAAGAAGGACGATGATCCACTTACTATTCAAAAAGATATGGATCAATATTTCAAGTTTATTATGAAGAGTATTACTGGTAAAATTTTTGTAATACTTGGACTTTATCAACTTCTTGAATCTCCAACTCCTATGAATGAAATCTCTGATGTTAGATTTATTCTTGGTGGTAATTATTATGACTCTGCACAAATTATCCCTGAAGCCTCTGAATTTTATTATCGAATTCCTCGTGTTCTAGAATATTATAGAAATATTTTTGCTAGAAGCTATCTATTTAATCAGGCAGATATTGATAAAAAATTAGCTACTTATGGTATTGCCAAGGATAAGGACACTAGAGCAAATGTTATCAAACGTATTCAAACTGAAAGAAGTACAATTTATGCCAAAAGAGCAGATATTAAGACTGAGGAGAGTAATATTTCGGCAGAAGAGACTGGTATTAAGAAAGAAAGGCGTGATATTAATACCCAAGAATCTGATACTAACTCTAAAAACGACCAAATAAATACATTAAAGTCAGAGATTGCTGTATTACAAAAACAAATTAATGACAATAATTTGAGAATTAAATATATTGATACTAACATCAATGAAATTAGTAGACAATTAGCCGCAAATGGAATAAAATATACTTCTTCTACCGATTCCGCTGAAAGAGCGAATTTGAAAGTTGAAGAAGCTGATTTAAAACAAAAGAGGAACGACTTGAACACTGAGAAGAAAGCAAAAGAGGATGAAATCACGGACATGACAGGGAACGGATTTCAGAAAGACATCAATGATAAAAGGACTCAAATCACCACTATTGATACGGACATTACTAATAACAATGATGTAGCAATTGCAACCGCCACTACTAATATTGGAAACCATGAAGCAGCAATAACCACTGCTGAAACTAATATTACAAACCTTAGAACTGAAATCGTTACTGCAAGACAGAATGTGAAAGATCTTGAAATGATTTTGGGGGCATTAGGAGATACTGTAAGTGGTTCATTAACGGAGGATTCTTCAATTACGATGTTAATTGACCCAGAAATGAAATTTTATGAATTATTCTCGCTTCTATGGGATCAAATTCCAATTGAATCAGTTCAAAATGGTAATTATTCTGATATCGAATGTAATAAGCTTATTAATGCTATTAATAAAGTATACAATGAATACAAAAATAAGGAAAATCCTATTAAGGAAGTAATTCAAGAAATGATTTGGGAGGTAAATAGAAGATATGGTATTATTTCAAAGAATGAAATCTTGAAATTTGGTGATCTAAGAAGATATCGCACTAACAAGGTTGATGCTAAAAATCTAAATATCAATAATGGTATTGATATGATTGATATTCTTCCTGATGAAGAAGATATTGAACTCACGGGTGTTCCTTCAGATAATATCATTATGGATGTTGAAATCTCCAAAGGTAATGTGGAAGCAGTAATTAGACAACAAAACAAGGTAGATCTCAATAAGTATATTATTCTTGATGATTTTAGAACTAGAGTAGAAGATACTTTTGCTGGTATTAAAGATGATATTTCGGATTATGTTAAGAATACATTCAAAAACACTCTTTCGCATATCAAGAGTGATATTGCTGCGACCCGTAGTTCTGATGAGAAAATGAGAATTGTCAAAAAGTTAATTACCGGAAATCATAAATTGGCTAATGTAAATCAATTTAAGTTTCTTATGTTCCATGAAACAGTTGTTGTTGGTATTAACACACTTAGACATTTAATTGAATTTATTGAACAACTTGAAACAACTTTGAATATTGCAAGTGGAACTAAGGATTACAATGCTCTTTCCGGTATTATCAGTCAGTTGTTTATTATTTGCGGAAACAATTCAGATCTTATTAAGCTATCATTTGGAAATCAAACAAATCTACTACAATTTGATTTTAGTGCATTTAGATCCGAATTTGAGTCCATATTATCTGATGTTCGTAGATATATTGAGCTATTCAGACCATATATTCCAGAAGATATCATTAATAAATATGAAAGAGGTCCACCAATTGTAGGTAGTACACTTGCTGATGATAACAAATATACATTTGTACATCTTGAGTCTTTGTATACAGAACTACTTAAACCCTCTCAGTTCTTGGATGAATTTGCTCTTTTAGAAGAAAAGGCTGAATTTGATAAAACTATCTATCATAAAATCAAGAAATGTAATTCTGATTTGGCAGGGTTTTTGTCTACTCCTACAAATTATGGAGAGGCATTAGCAAGTATTGTCTTTTACCTTAAAGACAAACTAAAATCCTCAACATCGACTCCACATTTGGCTGCTTTTGGTGAACTTTTCAGTACTGAAGTAAAGTATGTTAAAGGTACTATTACTCCGACAAAAATTACTGGCGCAACTAATTATATTTCATTTTATACAAGTGATAAATTTAACTATTCAGGTGGGGTACTATCGATTCTTGGACATTTCAATCATCTTGTATATAAATTAATGTCTACATTTTATGATAAACCACTAAAGAAGTTCTATATCAATCTTCTTCAACCCTTTATATCAGGAAAACTAAGTTCCGCGGTTAATAGTTCAATTGATTCCAATGCTAGAAATGTATTCCCAGATATTACTGGTGATGATGCATTTAAATCCAATGCTGCCGATCCAAACAATGATGCAATTTTATGTACAACTAATGCTCTTGTTTTAAGAAATCTTATTTATACTTTAACAAATACTGGCACTCAGGCTTTTATTTCACAAAATATCTCCGAAATTCCAGTATATATGAGAGAGCTTTATAAATGTAATCTTCCATATTTTGTGAAATCATTTGATGATCTTATTAAATATTGTGAATTTGTTAGATTCTTCATTGATGAAACGCGAGATACCTTTGGTACTAAATTTGGAAGAGATAGTACTAATATTGGTACTACTACTTCACATACTGCGGCAAGTGGTCTTCCTGGATCAATGTGTTTAAAATCAGGAGAAAAAGAGTTTGCACCATTTATTAGCGATATCAAAGATATGTTAAACAATTTTGTTGAAGCAGCAAATGAAATTAAGGAAACATGTGAAAGAGTATACAGAGAAGTTGCTGATGAACAAATCTACCTTCAAACAGAACCTGATCAGTATTCTAAATTTGTTTCAAAATATGATCGAGTTCCAATAGCTCCAATTTCATTTAACTTATTAGGATTGGAGGCAAGTAATGATATTCTAAATATTCAAAGAGATATTAACTCCAAAGAATTTAAATATAACTATGGTGTACGTTCAACTCTATTAGATAGTAAAGATATCAACATGAGTACTATTCCATTTAATAAATATCTTGTTCAAGAATTTAGTAATATTGTCAATAATGATGATAAGATTTCTATTTCTACATATGAAGAATTTACAAAGAAGGTGATTAAAAACTTTAGATATATTGCAAATTTTATGAATTTTAGACGTCGTTTTGTTATTGAAACACCAAGCTATCCATCACTCAGTAAAGTATCATCAGGATCAACATCTCCATATGCATGTGCCAGTCCTGTAGTTACGACCTATAAGGGTGCTAGTAAATTATTTGATCTTATGTTAACTACTAATGTAACTGCAAGTTTAGATGATTTCTTAATGAATATTACTTCTGGTACTAGAAGAATGAAATTCAGTTTATTAAAAGATCATGAGGATGCGGATTTATTAAATGCTCGAGAAAATGAAAGAAGATATAATTTCATTGATCTTAATGTACTACCAATTAATCCAAATGCTTTAATGAGAGACATTCCACTTTCCAATGTGTTCAATTATAGCTATACATTTGAGAAAATGCTAAAGAGATTCCTACCATTAACTGACTATTCAGCAAAACTTATATATGATATGACCATTGATCCTTATACTACTAACTTACCAGGAACAACGACTGATATTGCTCAGATGTTTAAGGGAGCAAATAGTTCGGTCTTCGGAAGACCTAAATTTCTATCCGATCAGATATTTAATAAAGTTTTACTAGGTAAATTCTCTAAATCCGGTACAACTGCTTATATGCCACGATACCTACCTTCTGCAGTGCATGATCCAACTAAAACACTTGATGTTGATACTAACATTATTACATTTGATATAGAAGGTGTAGATAAGGACGAACTCAGTGTACTTATTTATAATAAAGACAAATTGGAATTTAATACAGTTAAATTCAGTGCACAGATTTCAGAAATAGAAAGAACCAGAAGATTCAATACTAATATTGTAAGAAATATGATTTTCATTACAAATCTTTTCAGAATTATTAGACACAAACTTGAATCTGATCTTGTTGATAGAAAGAAGATTCTTCAACCAACTCACAATCTTGTTGATGTTAGCACTACTGAATACAAATTAGATCAATTTCATAGAGATAGTGACTACCAAAATGATGTAGTAAAAAATTCATCATTCATTTAAACTAATTATGAAAAAAACAATTCAATATGTTCTAATATGTTTTTTTTCGTTTTAACATATGATGTCTACAAATATTAGAGCAGTAGGGGCAGAGAGTTATTCAACACAGGCATTGAAATCGACTCCAATTACAATTTTATACAAGTTAAGTAATCCCTTCTCAAGTCCTTTACCAGTACCTAAAGGAGGTACCGGACTGGGATCATTTAATAAAGGAGATCTTCTTTTTGGGGAATCTACTGTTCTTAGTGTATTACCAATTGGATCTGATGGACAAGTATTAATGACCGACTCTACAAAACCCTACTGGAGTGATGATCTTAATGTTGTTAGTAAACAAATGACTACAATTACAAATCAAGAACAATATGTTATTTCAAATATTGAAAAACTCCTAAAAGATTCAGATTCATATTCTAAGAGACTGTCCAATGTTAGTGATTTGATTTCACAAGAAATTCTTAATATCAACTCGTTAACAACGCTTAGTAGTAATCAGGATCAGCAAATTTTAAATGTTAGAAGTCAAGCTGACACCCTGCAATCAAGTTTATTTGGAGTAACTAATTTGCAAACAGATATTCAAGCACAAGATGAGAATGCTTCTATTATTGAGAAAAAAATAGCAGATAACAATACCTACATTACTGACCTACAAAATAATATTCTACAGGCCCAAGATAACATTAGAAATTTAAGTAGTAATATCAACTCTTATGGTCAATACAAGAATAAGATCATTAATGGTAATTTTGCTATTTGGCAAAGAAATACTGTATTTATTGGTCAGATTACAACTGGCACAGCCTATCTTACAGCTGATCGTTGGGCTGTCTCTTGTGGATCCAACGTCACGGTTGTAATGCAGAAAACACAAGGTATAATTGGAACAGGTGATAGTACGAACAAAATAGTAAATGCCCTACATATTAGTTTTTCTGGTGCTGGAACTAAGACATTAAGACACTCTATTGAAAATGCCCGAACACTTGAAGGGCAGCAATGTACGTTGAGTTTCTGGGCAAAAGCACCTGCATTTACATTAACTACCCAGCTTAAACAAATGTTTACCACAACTACCAATAATACAGTATTTTCAACTACATTCAATATTACTGAACAATATAGACAATTCACATATACATTCACACTACCATCAATTGCAGCAAATACAACAATGACAAATAACAATTGTTTACAGCTTAGTTTCAGTTCAAATGCAAATTGGTCATTTGATATATGTAATATACAACTGGAGCAGGGGCCAATTAGTACATTTGAATATCGACCATTTATTATGGAACAATTGTTATGTCAACGATATTATGAAACTGGTTATGCTTATTTATTAGAATATACACAACAGGATACAATTCCATTGGTCACTTGTAGTTTTAAAACAAATAAGAGAACAATACCAACTGTAAAAACCAATATAATTAATAATTCTAGTTTTACAAATACTGTTAATGTTTTTGCGATAAATAATCAACAGTTGTCATTAGGTTGTAAAAAAAATACATATTCAACAGACGGTAGCTTTAATATACAATGGTCAGTTGATTGTGAAATAATATAAAAAAATACATTTAATATATAATAGTTTCAATGGCAGCTCCAGTTCCAGCTCCAGTTATTTTCAGTCAGGAATTATTAAAACCAACTCTAACATTTTATCTACGGCAATCGGACCCTAATTTAGATCTTCCATTGTCTGCTACATATGGTGGTTTAGATAATAGAACATATAAAACTGGAGACCTATTATTTCATGATGGTACTGGATTTGCTCCTTTAAGTACTGAAAATGCGGGTGATATTATTGTTGTTGATTCTAATAGAGGATCATCAGTAAAATGGTCAAGTAGTTTAGCTATTTATTTAGCGACTATTGAGCTCTATAATCAGAAGAAGGTTGAAATTCAAAATAATTTAGATAATCTTAATGATGAAGTATCTCATTTGGAAACCATTTTGTTAACCATGAATATGGATAAAAGTACGTTACAGAATAAAATTACGGCTCTTAATTTATACGTTGGTTCACAAACTGGTGATATTTATGATATCAATAACTATTTAACTAACTTAGAATCATCAATTGATGATACTGTAATTACAATTGATAACTTACAATCTGGTCTTGATTTAATTAATATTAGAGCAAATAACGTTAATACTAGCTATAATTCTAATGAAACGTTATTAAGTAATTTGTCTTCAATTATTACAAGTTCACAGACAAGTATTAATAATCAGCAGTTAACGTCTACAGGTAGTATTAATTATCTTATGAATGGAGACTTTAATGTATGGCAGCGATCAGAATCGTTTGGTCCATTATTGAATACAAGTCAATATATAACAGCAGATCGTTGGCATCATTCTATTGGACATGGAGGTTTCTTATCAAGTAGTAGATCTCAAGTAACACTGGGATCAAGAATTGTTAATAGTCTTAAAATAAACTTAACGGGTAATACAAGTAATTTTGAACTATCCTATTTGTTAGATCTATTATTATCTGGAACGTTTACTCTTAGTTTTTATATCAAGTCCGATATTTCATCTACATTTACGTTGTCAATTAAGAAGGTTGATGGATCAACCGTTCAAATCAGTAGTACCTCTGTTAATGTAACATCAACATTAACTCAAATTTCATTTACTTTTAATTTACCAACATTAATAAATGTAGGAGCATATTATAAGTTTTCATTGAATGGTTCAGTATGGACAAATGTTGACATTTGTCGAGTTCAATTACAGAAAGGTTCTAGTGTATACCCATTTGAAGAACGCTCTTATCAATCCGAACTTAGATTATGTCAGAGATATTATGAATATGGTATATCAACGTTTGGTGGATTTTCAGATGCAAATGAAACAGTATATTCTGGATTCACTTATATAGTAGAAAAAAGAATAGTTCCTACTTTATCTGTATTAAGAATATCAGATGATCAATTTACACAAACATTAGGAATTGGTTTAACTAATAATACGATAGCTGGGTCTACTTATAGAGTAAAAAATAATAGATCTTCGTTTGGAACCTATCAAAATCAATATATAGCAGATGCTGAAGTATACTAACTAGCAATGGTCTTCTGTGAATGGATCTGTTAGATATTCATCTCGAATCATATTTGTATAGAATTCAACACTATCTGGATTAAGTATCTTTTCAATTTTTTTCTTAATCCTATTTGATGTTGTTAAATGATAAGCATCCTTACCATTTTCATCCTGATGAAATACATCTAGATTGGCATAATGTTTTAATATGTATTTGACTGCATCATAATTGTTCTCTAAAGCAGCAACTTGATATAAAGTTCTACCATTAACCACTTTATTAATTGGAATATATTTAACTAATATATCGTTAGTATATATACATCTAACAAATAGATCAATATTATACATGAATAAGTAATGAAATTGATTTACTATTTCATTTAAATATTTTGTATGATAAGCCTCTAGATATAATAACATTATCGAAGGATCATTAATTGATTTTAAACCAGTATCGTAAGTAAACAGAGGTTTATCTTTAATACTATTTAAAATTCTTCGAAATAAACTCAAATCCTTCTTAATAATATAATTACATGTATCACTACAAAGATAAGAATTTAAAATATTTTCTTTAACTATTTTATCATATAGTACTTTATATTTAGTAATAATCGAATATTTACTTTCAGATACATGATTTGGTTTTTCTATATATGAATCATTATTGGATAGTATGTTACAATAATTTACTAAGAAATCAGTATCTGGAATACACTCTGAACGTGATAAAACATGATATGGGTTAAAATCTTCAATATTTTTTTTTGTAAGAACATGATATCCGTCTAATTCCGATTTTTTATATATATATTCAGATGAATTGAACATAGCATAATCAAACCTATATTCGGGTCTAGATATAAAACCTTTAGATATCTTTATTTTGTAGTTCATATCAGATTTACATAGTAACGTATATTCAAATTTTTTTCACTATCATACGAAAAAAATAAATTTGAATTAATCAATACGTATATATACATATAGCAAAAATGACTATTTCATATTATAATGGTGGATCATCTATATCAGGTATTCCTAATAGGAATTACTTTCTAGAGGAATCCAAATTAGATGCCTCTTCTACTAAACCTCTATTATTCATGCCATGTGATGTTGAAGATCTTATTGATTACCGACATAAGACATATAGCTTACGAATGACTGGATTTACAGATGCAGGGTTCAAACTATGCATTATTGTTGAAAACATTGATGTATTCTTTGATGTACGATGTCCTAAAGATGAACATATCGATAAATTTGCTTACAATATTATGAACACTATGGACATGAACGAGCTTATATACAGAAAAATAGATACAGTAGAAGCATATCCATTATTTGGATTTCACGAACGTCCTATTCCATATAAACGAGTCTATACAACTGATTTGCAAACGAGACGTAAAGCAATCGAACTTATTAGACAGAAAGGCTATGAAACGGCAAACGATGACTTATCTTGCTATTACAGAAAAGTCGCACGTGATTATCATCTTCCGATATCAAACTGGCTTGTTATCAAACAGCATAGACTGAAGATTAACGGAGGGCTTGCAACAACATATGTGGACATTAACAATATTACACCATATAATGGAGAACTAACGGGTAATCTCAAAAGAGAACGTTGTTTAGTTATGACTTGGGATATTGAAACCTATTCATCAAGCAACACTGGTGACGTACCAAAACCCGAACGCAGTACTGATTATATCTTTATGATTTGCTGTAGTTTTCATTGGGCTATGGATTCCTGTGACACAGAACCATTATACAAAGTATGTATTGTAGACAAAGAGATTGTAGATCAAGAAGGTGTACATACAATTATTTGCAAAGAAGAAATCAACATTATTAAGGCATTTGGGTTGCTAGTCAAAGCAATGCTTCCAGATATATTGATTGGTTTCAATGACCATGATTACGATTGGAATTTCCTTATTGAACGAGCACATCAATGTGGACTTCTTAAGGAACTTTACAATAACATGTCTATCATTCCAAACACGTTTGCGAGTGATGATTATGTATACAATCGTTTGGTTATGAAGAAGAATATCAAGATTAGTCCAGAAGAAACAATGTTTTGTAGATTTGTGAAACCTGTTGGTCTAATTCCAATTGATATTCGTGTATGCTTCAAGAAGCTATACAAAAAGGAGGAAATCACTAAAGGTTCATCTTTGAACTTCTATCTTAAGCTGAACAAGCTTGATCAAAAAGTTGATTTGCCTCATACAGAGATGTTTAAGATATATGAGGAAGGCGATGCAGAAAAGCTATCATTAGTTAGACATTATTGTGTTATTGATTCTGTTAGTTGTTTTAGACTATTCTCAAAGCAGTTGATTATGTCAACACTTAGAGAAAATGCAACTCTCAGTTATATTTCAATATTTGATGAGAACTTCTATGCTGTATCAATGAAGATTGCAAACAAGATTATTGCAGAAGGTCTACATAGAAACATTCTATGTTCAAATATTACAAAGGAGAAAACACTTACGGATAAATTCTCTGGTGCGCATGTCTTTGATCCTGAAAAGGGTTTAGAAGACAAGAGACCAGTAATTCCGGAAGATTTCAAGAGTCTATACCCTAGTATTATTATGGCATACAACTTGAGCCCCGAGACATTTGTAAGCACTGAGCGTTATGCTGAGGAGCTTCATTCAAAGGGACGATCAACATATGCTTTAGAGTTTGATTATGCTAACGAGCGTAAGTACGCTTGGTTTGTGCGACATGATCAAATGGAAGAACGTTGGGGACTTATTCCTAGCATTCTCAAACATTTGTTCTCTAGTAGAGTAGCAATTCAACACGCACAAAAGACTATTGACAAGTCAACATCTGATGGTGACTTTGAGTACAATAGACTTGAAATCAAACAAAAGGCTATCAAAGTGTTTATGAACAGTATTTACGGCGTTAGTGGTATGGATATCAATCCATTGTTCTTATTAGAGCAGGCAGTTGCTATTACCAGTACTGGAAAACGACTTATCAATACTGTGGCCGAGTTTGTACGTGGGAAGGGCTATTTCGTCAAATACGGAGACTCAGTAGCCGATTATACCCCCGTTATTATTAGACATCAAGATACTATTGATATAGTTACAATTGATAGTCTTTCGTCAAAATATGGCACAAATGAATGGATTCCATGTGTAGATGACGAAGAAAAAGAAGTATGTATTCTTGAGAACATTGAAGTATGGTCTGATAGTGGGTTTACTAATGTAAACCACGTTATTCGCCACAAACTTCATGAATCTAAGAAGATGGTTAGAATTCTAACTCATACAGGTGTCATTGACACAACAGATGATCATTCTCTTCTGACATCAGAAGGAGAAAGGATATCACCAAAAGATCTTAATGTTGGAGATGAAATTCTACATTATGATTTACCAGCAATTCAAACAGATTATCATGACATATCAGTATCTGAAGCAAGAATCATGGGATTCTTCTTTGGTGATGGAAGTTGTGGTAGTTACGAATGCAAGTCAGGAAAGAAGAATTCTTGGGCATTGAACAATTCTGACATGCAATTGTTAGAATATTATAAAGGTCTATGCGAAGAAGTATATCCCGACTTCAATTGGGTTATTATGGACACGATAGATACTTCAAATGTATACAAACTGTCTCCAAGAAATGTTGAGTATGGAAGCATAGCACAGTTTGTTAGGAATTACAGAAGTCTATTATATTCTGACAAGGCAAAAGTTATTCCAAACAATATCATGCGATCATCATTTGCGGTTAGAAAGGCATTTTGGGATGGTATGTATGATGCAGATGGGGATAAAGATCCACATTTCATTAGAATTGATCAGAAAAATCAGATCTCAGCTGCTTTCATTACGATGTTGGCAACAAGCATTGGGTATAAAGTATCACTTAATACCCGCAAAGATAAACAAGATATTTATCGAATGACATGCACAAAACAGAAGCAACGCAAAAATCCGAATGTTATCAAGAAAATCTCGGAAATCGATTATAGTGGTTATGTCTATGACCTTACTACTAGTAATCATCACTTTGCTGCAGGAATTGGTAGAATAGTAGCACATAACACTGATTCAGTCTACCTCAAGCCCCCCAGTAGATACTTTACTGAGCTTGACAAGCAGTACAATAATGGCGAAATGGACAAGCAAGAGTATTGGACTCGAATGGTTGAGATCAGTGATGGACTATCTGAGGACATCAGAGACCAAATCAATGTGTATCTAGAAGAACTTGTTGGAAACACATATATTAAGATGGAGAACGAAGAAGTGAAGTTTCCTGTTATCTTTACAGGTAAGAAGAAATATGCTGGTATCGCACATTATCATGACAAAACTGGTAAACTAGTGGTGGATTTCTATCCAAAGAAGCTATTTATCAGAGGAATTGATATTATTAAGGAAGGACAGCCAATGTTAGCAATTACCATTGGTAATAAGATTCTTCGAAACATCTTAGATGTATACAAACCACCTGAATCTACTGTTCTAGGCATAGTTGAAACTGTATTCAATGATGCTATAGAGAACACTAATCAGTGGACAATTGATGATTTTATTCAATCGGATGCTTATCGTCCATTGAAAGAGAATATCAAAGTGAAGACATTTGTAGAGAGAATGCGAAAGAGACATGAACTACAAGTAGCCGAAAACAAGAAACGTATTGAATCTGGTGAACAACCAGAAGAGTACATATATGAGCCTCCATCACCTGGTGAACGGTTCAAATATGTTATTGTGAAGCAAACTCAGTTCTATGATATCAGAGGAAAGAAGATTAACCTTGGAAAAGGAGATCTCATGGAGTTTGTTCATGTAGTCAAGAAATTGGGACTAGAAATTGATATTGGACAGTATCTGAAAAGCAAGGTTGCTGGTATTTGTGCTAGATTTATCAATTATCATCCAAAGTTTCAACCAACTGATGGTCAAAGAACAATGAAGGAAATCGATGAATATTGTCAGAAAATGGCAAAGAAGTTCTTAGAAGCCATTGTAGATCAATATATGTTACCAAGGATTGATCATAACAAATGCAAGAGAGCATACAAAGCTGTTAAGAAGTCAGTTGATCAACAATTAGGTAAGTTAGGTAGTCAGTCAGCTGAACTACTTGAGCGATTTGAGGAATTGGAAGAAATCGATACGGAATCAGTCCGTAAGACCTTGAATGATTTGGCAAAGGATTCGCTGAGAACCAAACAGGCAGATATTGAACGCAGAAACAAGGAGATGCTAAAGTTATTGAACATATCAGAGAAAACAGGTACTGATATTGATGGTACAACATCAAAGAACCTGTTCAAGAATTACAAGATCATTGATCTCATTATTGAGCGCAATCATAGAGTGATTGACAAAGTATATGAAGCAATGAACTTGTATGATCTAACTCAGCTTATCAAGAAGTACAATACAAATTTTGAGCAGTTGGTATTACATACAAGAGAGCTTGATGATGTGAGTGATCTTAGGATCGGCGGACTACTCGATGAATCAGATCACAAGATATTGGAGGTATTCAAGGACCAATTCAATATTCTAGTATGTGAGGTAGAATGTTTGATATCAAATATGAAGTTGAAGGAGATCTTAGGTTCATTGAGAACAAAAAGATTTAATAAAAGATATTAAATAAAGATGGAATAGTAGATATAGGGCTAGGGTATGATGGACTCAGTGTTGTTAAGTATACTATGTGTAGTAGGCATAAATTTTTTACTATCAGTTATGTTTTTCTACATGTTATGGTTAGTTTGTAAAAAAATGACATTAATAGAAAAGGAGATCTTAGTATTATCAATGATGGAAGAAGAAAGGAAACCGACAACACAGATACTTAGTAGTCCACCAATGACCCCAAAACAGGATGATGATTTCTATATTGATTACAACATAAGTACTGACAGCAATGGTGACTTGATTCCTGAAAATATCATTAAATTAGATGATCTTCACAAGATGAATGTTTCGGAGGATCAAAATGACTTGAGGATAAGATATTAGATTATTTATGATGATATTATTTTTTTATATTTGTAATATATATTTCAGCATAATTATATTTAAGTAGAAAATGTCATCTGTTGAAAAAGTAGAAGTACCTTCTGTAATTTTTGAGCTCCTTGAACAATGTAACTCCAGTCAAACTTCATCTGATAGAATGAAAACTCTTGCAATTGCTCTTGCAATTGTATTGTTTGTAGTTCTTATTGGTTGTTATTACTATATTAAATCCCTTGGTGGTATCGGTCAAATTCAATCATATTATAATAATGTATCAGATAATCTTGGTCATCTAGATCAATCCAGAGCTGGTTTCGAAACTACTCCTGCACCTGCACCACCCACGTATGGCGAAGGAAACCAGACATCTGCAGCAGCTGAAGGATGTGTTAAAGCCCATGGACCAGCTGAAGATGTCATTAACCTAAGCAGAGATGAAATTATTGATCATGAAATTATTAAACAAAAGATTTCTGAATTTGATACCATTTACAAGGACGACTTCACTCCAACTGATTCCGCATATGAACATGAACGCTTCATTACTGGAGAATCTCTTGGTCAAGATACTTCTGAAAACCACAAGAAATGGGCAGAACAAGTTGTAAAGAAGGGTGGGTCCGCAAGACAAATGGTCCAACCTTTTGATCCTGAAGAAGCACTTCAAGGATATGGTATCAGAAATACCACCCCAAAAAAGCCAAAGGCATATGGACTTCAGGCAACTTCTCAAAGTCTTTACGATCCAAATGATGATGAATAAAAAAATATTTATTAGGTATTAACTAATAGTCGTCATTTTATACAACAATTTTTTTTAACTCTTCACCAATAAAATCATACTTAGGTTCTTCATCGTATGAATAATTTTCACAATGTTTAACAAGGTCATATAATATGGAACTACAATCTTTTCTAGAGAACTCCAACTTGATATTATAACCTTCTTTATCATTTTCTGCGTATTGCCAAGGTACATATCCATTTTGTAAGTATAATAGTACATACAACATAGATATGATATCGTCTCTTCTTGATGGTCTAACATACGATTCAACAAATTTGCTCATATAATTTAATGTTCCTACTCTATATTTTACCAATTTGAATGGTCTATGTTTGCCATTTATGACGTATCTTTGAGTAAGTCCAAAATCAATAAAATGAATAAGCGGATCTTCTAATGAATATTTTGATTCTAATAATATATTTTCTGGTTTGATATCAACATATAGATATCCTAATTTATGTAATGATTTTATGAAATTCAAACATTGATTACCCATTTTATAAACAATATCATTAGGTACATTAAAGTTTAAAAATTTTCTTGGTAAGCTTGATAAACTAATTCCAAGAAGTTCCATTACTAAATAAGCATAACCAGTCTTATCATCCTCATTAAATGATCTACTAGGTAATAATGGTAATCCTTTTATTCCTTTCAAATCACTATAAACATAATATTCATGACTTAATATTTTAGAATATTTCATTGCGTTTACTATTTTAAGGGCATATGATATATTATTATTAGATGTTATATCTTTTACCTTGTATACACTACTAAAACCGCCTGCTCCTATATATTTTACTATTTTCCATTTATGGTTGATTATATAGCCTTTTTTTAAGAAATCATCTTTTTCGGAATCACTTTCATCAGCTAGCATTGTAATTAAGTTATTACATAAATGTAAACCAAAGAACTAATCTTAACCCTATATCTTTCTAATTATATTTTTTAAAGTTATAAATAACAATATACGTATTATTTGTAGGACTAAACTTATCAGGTGATACAGATGAATCATTTAATAAATAGACACCATCAGAACGTAAGCATTTAGCAAAGTAATGACCGCCATGCATTGTTCCATGATGTTCTATTTGTGCAACTTGTGTATACTCTAGTATCCGATTTTCTGTGCCATTTAACGATACATTTGTTGGAATATACTGTCCAGTTCCATTATTAAATTTATTGAATACGATAACAAGAATTGGTGGTACCATTGTTAAATAATAACGCCTTGTTAGTAGATATCCACATTTACATTTTATATCTGTTTTACTGTTATGATACTTTAGATTTTGAATGAACTCAGTATCGTTTGTTATTGGATGAGTAATATGAAATAAATTTAATGTAATTCCATAATCAATACCATGTTTTTGTAAATCCTTACAATTTTCACAAAAAGAATAACATCTAACACGGTAAGTAAATAATTTTGATATTGCTTCTGTTGATATCAAATCTATCAAATGAACCAATCCTTCAGTTGCACATTCTTGACCAACACCAAATTTTAATAGAGATTTAACCATTTTCCTTTGTAAATTACTAATTGTTACTGCAAAACGATCATGTTTATACATTGCACATGAAACCACATTATACAATGCTATACCAACTTCTGTTTTTTCAAGATCATTTTGTGATTCTAATACTTGTTTAGTAAATGATGGACAACTAAGTAATGATTGCATTAAACTATTTAACCAGCATATTGCGCCTGTATTATGTGAACCTAATGCTGTAGGTACAAATTTCTTATTATAAGGTTCCATAAATTTTATCAGATAATATAGTACTGACTTCATATGCCATTAATTCAAATGGATGATCATATTTATTATTATTATTTGGTTTTATGATCACATCAGATATGTTCTGAGGATTATCTGATGAATATAGCGTGAACATCGGTCCTAGTTCAGGATGAGAATATATGTATTCATCCAAATCAGGATTACTTCTCAATTTATTATTTATTTCTAAGAAATAGGATCTTGTTGATATTACTTTATAACCCATATTTAAAAGATCATTTTGCACTTTTTGTTTGAATAATCTTTGATAAATATGAATTTTTTCATGAATTAACGTTGTAAGAAGTTGTTTATCATCTGATAATAGTATATCACTACTTAGAAATATAATATTTGAACGAGTGTGTGGAAATCCATTTTCATAACAAGCACCTGATGTAAGAGCAAATACCCACTGTCCACAAATGTTATTCTTAAATAAGTATTTATCGATATGGTCACAATAGAACTTAATACGTTGTGTGTCACTTTCAGAGAAATCTAAACTTATAATAGAATTCTTATAATCATTGATAGTATTAACAGATCTTGCTAATAAATCATATTGAGTTAAATTTTGAAAATATTTATCGGAATCATTCATAATAAATGACAAACATTGTTCCTTGGTTAAAAATATTATTGTACTTGACATTCTTATGATTATATATATAAGACTAGAAATATGAATAATGAAAATTCGGTTGATAAGATTGTCAGTTATGTGAGTCAAGCACCTAGCATTGCAACAACAACTACTAATGCAAGCTATGAAACTAATCATCGAAGAGGTGCAGTATCTACAATTGTAAATACAAATGAATGCAATGATAGCTCGATATAGGCAGAAATTAGTTACTTAACAATCAAAGAAAAACAATTAGAGCTTTGGTTTATTAAAGGAATCATAATTATATTTACTCCATTAAAGATACTTGGTAGACCGTGGGGTTATTATGCACAATTCAGCACAATGGGCTTAACAATGCTTTTTACCACACCACCATTAGTTTTAGCTAAACTAAAACTTCCTTCGCTTGGTACTCTAGTGCCAGGAGTTTCATTCCCGCCTCTTTTAAGTTGTTCAGGGATATCTTTGTTTAACAAAATACATTTTGATTTAAACTCGATATTACCTGATCCATTAATATCGCGATTCCATATTATCCTACAATTTTCGTTTGTGCAACAAAGAATCTTATGGACTTTACGATATATGGGATTATTGTTTTTAGTATAACTAAGAATTTTATCCGTTGTTATCTCATTTTCACAATCACTATAACATTTTCTACAACAACGAGATGTCTTATACTCAT
>JACCDN010828330.1_pt1 | contig 48091 bp, 46 predicted proteins | sample 7441691 | NCBI WGS metagenome assembly JACCDN01 (sample SAMN15323439, study PRJNA562643) | freshwater metagenome | isolation source: river surface water | place: USA:Blue River Watershed | collected 2017-08-16 | reverse complement strand
CCACCAACCTCGGCCAATACCTTCGTGATCGCTGCCGTTAACGACGTCTTCCCATGGTCAACGTGACCTATCGTTCCTATATTACAGTGGGGCTTATTCCTCGAAAATTTCTCTTTTGACATGGTAACTCCTTACGCCATCTTTGCTTTAATTTCATCCGCTACGTTTTGCGGAACTTGTTCATAGTGATCAAACACCATCGAAAACTGAGCACGCCCTTGCGACATTGAACGCAAAGTATTCACATACCCGAACATGTTTGCCAATGGCACCAAGGCATTAATCACTCGTGCATTACCACGCTGATCCATACCTGTTACCTGACCACGGCGACTATTCAAATCACCGATTACATCACCCATATAATCTTCTGGTGTAACAACTTCTACTTTCATAACTGGCTCTAATAATTTCGGAGCACACTTCAAAACACCTTCACGGAATGCTGCACGTGCCGCAATTTCAAACGCCAATGCACTTGAGTCAACATCGTGGTATGCACCATCTGTAAGAGTTGCTTTAAAATCAATTGTTGGGAATCCTGCCACCACACCTGTAGTAATTGCAGACTCCAATCCCTTAATCACACCGGGAATATATTCTCTTGGAACTGAACCTCCAACAACCTTATTTTCAAAAACAAATCCAGAGCCTGGCTCCAGCGGCTCAAATGTAAATTTAACTCGCGCGAACTGACCAGCTCCACCACTTTGCTTTTTGTGCGTGTAATCGTAATCGGCAGCCTTCGTAATAGTTTCTCGGTAAGCAACTTGCGGCGCACCAATATTTGCATCAACTTTGTACTCACGCTTTAGAATATCAACCTTAATTTCAAGGTGTAATTCTCCCATACCCTTCATAACTGTTTGACCAGTTTCTGGGTCAGAATGAATTCTAAATGAAGGGTCTTCAGAAGCCAAACGAGACAAGGCAACCGACATTTTTTCTTGGTCAGCCTTTGTTTTAGGCTCAATAGCAATTTCAATAACTGGCTCTGGAAATTCCATTTTTTCCAAAATTACTGGTTTATTGCTATCACAAAGAGTATCACCTGTTGTTGTGCTTTTTAATCCACACAATGCAACGATATCCCCAGCATAAGCCTCTTTAATATCTTCACGAGAGTTTGCATGCATCAAAAGCATACGGCCAACTCTCTCTTTTTTATCCTTCGTTGAGTTATCAACACCAGAGCCCGATTCAAGCTTTCCTGAGTAAACACGAACGAAAGTAATAGAACCAACGAAAGGGTCGGTCATGATTTTAAATGCAAGACCTGAAAATGGCTCTGTATCCTCTGGCTTTCTAAGAACTTCATTATCACGATCATCAGTTCCTGTAACAGCACCAATATCAGCAGGAGAAGGAAGATAATCAACAACACCATCAAGAAGCGGCTGAACACCTTTGTTTTTAAAGGCACTACCACAAAGCACAGGAACAAACATGCTTTTCACAGTTCCACGGCGAATTGCAGCCTTCAATTGCGTTGGCGTAGGCTCTTTGCCCTCTAAGTAAGCTTCCATCAAAGCATCATCGGCTTCAACAGCAGTCTCAATTAGACGATGCCTATACTCAGCAGCTTTTTCTTTTAAATCAGCTGGAATTTCAACGATATCAAACTGAGCACCAAGACTCTCATCGCGCCAGATAATAGCATTATTATTAACAAGATCAACAATTCCCGCAAAATCAGCTTCAGCACCAACAGGCAACATAGTCACAAGAGGGCGAGCACCAAGACGATCAACAATCATGTCAACGCAACGGTAAAAATCAGCGCCCATTCGGTCTAATTTATTGATAAAGCATATTCTTGGAACATTGTATTTATCAGCTTGACGCCATACGGTCTCTGATTGAGGCTCAACACCTGCAACACCATCAAATACAGCAACAGCACCATCGAGAACACGCAAAGAACGCTCAACCTCAATAGTGAAGTCAACGTGCCCAGGGGTGTCGATAATATTAATACGGTGATCATTCCAAAAACAAGTCGTTGCAGCAGAGGTGATCGTGATACCACGCTCTTGCTCTTGCTCCATCCAGTCCATAACGGCAGTGCCCTCATGAACTTCACCAATTTTGTATGATTTTCCAGTATAGTAAAGAATACGCTCGGTTGTTGTTGTTTTTCCGGCGTCGATGTGCGCCATGATTCCGATATTGCGATATTGATTTAATTGCGTTGTACGTGCCATGATTTACAGACCTACCAGCGATAATGAGCAAAAGCGCGATTCGCTTCAGCCATTTTATGTGTATCTTCACGCTTCTTAACAGAAGCACCACGACTATTAGCCGCATCCATAAGTTCACCGCTCAAACGATCAATCATCGTTTTTTCAGAGCGAGAACGCGCCGCATTAATAAGCCAACGAAACGCCAATGCCTGAGCACGATCAGCTCGAACCTCAGTAGGAACTTGGTAAGTAGCACCACCCACACGACGCGAACGAACTTCTAACGCTGGCTTTACATTTGTAAGAGCCTCATGAAAGAGCTCAATTGAATTTTTTCCGCTCTTCTCCTGGATTTTATCAAGAGCTGCATAAAAAATTTTCTCAGAAACTGATTTCTTGCCCTGCAACATCATGCAGTTCATAAATTTAGCAACAACTACATCGCCAAACTTTGCATCAGGATTGATATCGCGTTTTACCGCCGCACGACGTCGTGACATATTTAAACCTCTTTACTATTTCAAAGAACTTCAGTAATTAACTACTTTGGTCGTTTAGCACCATACTTAGAACGACCTTGTTTTCTATCTTTAACACCTTGCGTATCCAATGAACCACGCACGATATGATAACGCACACCAGGTAAGTCCTTTACGCGACCACCACGAATCAGAACAACAGAGTGCTCTTGAAGATTGTGCCCTTCACCCGGAATATAACCAGTAACCTCATAACCGTTAGTCAATCGAATACGAGCCACCTTACGCAATGCAGAGTTAGGCTTTTTCGGAGCAGTCGTAAACACACGTGTACACACACCGCGACGTTGAGGGCAGGCCTCTAGCGCAGGAACCTTATTACGATCCATTTTAGGTTCACGTGATTTTCGTATTAACTGATTAATTGTTGGCATAAATTACATCTCTAGGTGTTAAGTATTTATCAAATTTCCCTTTAAACTTCGTGTATCCTAATAACGGTTACCAGCAAAGTCAAGACTTTCTTTTGTCACTAAGCAACGCGAAGCGAACATTCCATTTTTTCAATTGCAGCCTGCTCATCCAACTGCTCAACAGCTGAAAGCTCACGAACAAAACGCTCAACAGCCGCCTGATAAATTTGACGCTCACTGTAAGATTGCTCTGTATCATTTCCGCGCCTATACAGGTCACGTATAACCTCCGCTATCGACGAAGGCAGACCAGAATTAATTTTTGACTCGTATTCCTGCGCACGACGACTCCACATCACCCGACGAGGCTTCGTACGCACAGAAAGCATTTTAAGAGCTTCATCCATTTCTTTTTTTGTACTCAAAGCTCTCAAGCCAGCATTTTTTGCTTTTTCCCTTGGTAGGCGAAGAACCATCTTATCTTTTTCAAAATTGATCACCAGCAACACAAGCTCTGTACCAGCAATGCTATGAGATTCACTTCCTATAAGCTTTCCCACGCCATGAGCTGGATACACAACATATTCACCAACCTTAAAACTCTTTGCTGCCATAATCTAACATTCCTCAAAAAAAACTTTCACAACTCCACTAGATATGGGAATCATTCCTAAAAATTCAAGAGCTACTTCTTTGGCGGCTCTTTGCTAAAGTACTTTAACTTACCTGGCACCTTATCCCAAACATTTGCGTCTGGCGGTGGCTCTTTTTTACGTGTTATATTCGGCCACTTTTTAGAATACTCACTATTAAGCTCTAACCACTGCCCAGCATCTTCTTTTGTGTCCGGCAATATCGCCTCAATCGGACACTCTAATTCGCAAACCCCGCAATCAATACAAATATCAGGGTCAATCACCAGCATGTTTTCTCCCTCGAAAAAACAGTCCACCGGACAGACTTCTACACAGTCTGTGTACTTACATTTTATACATGCTTCAGTAACAACGTAGGTCACAAAAAGTAGGGACATTTCAAGCTACCCAAAGAAGTAGCATATCTATCGATTGTAAGCAAGTTAAGAATCGCTAAATTCATTTTAAAATTTTATTATAAATATTTACAATTTTTGCGTTAATCACATCATTACAATACAAATTCTCCGCCAATTCTCTGCCTCTACTACCAAGAACTTCACATGCAATTTTATCCGCCACACATTTTTCAAATGCCTTTTTTAAGCCTTCAACGCTTTTTATTGGCACTTTTATACCATTATCACTATGCACAATTTCATCACACCCAATCGCATCAGTCGTAATAATCGGCAACCCGCAAGCCATCGCCTCCAACAGCGATTTAGGCATGCCCTCTCTGTAACTTGGCAAAACCGCTACATGTGTTTGGGCATAAACACTCTTCACGTCATCCACATGACCCAGCCACTCCACAACACCTTCGCTAGCCCATTTTCTTAAAATATCTTGCGGAATCGATTCAGGATTTTCAGTATCAGGCGAACCCACAAGCAAAAAGCGCACCTTTTGAGCAGGGTTATCTCGTACAAATTCTTCAGCAGCATTCACAAATTCTTTTATCCCCTTAGTCCATAACATACGAGCCACAAGACTAAATGTAAAAAATTCTGTGCTCTTATCCTTTACCGGATAAAAAGCTTTCAGATCAACACCTGAACCAGAGACAAGGTACAAATCAGATTTTGGCAACAACGCCTTACATGCTATATAGTCTTGCTGATTCTGAACCATTACAGCAACCGTCGAATGATTCAAGATCAACCTAAGCGCACATCTAACAAGCGGGCGCAACAATTTTGCTTTCAAATGGCGTGATGTAAAAATATACCCAAAACCATTAATTGAATTCACACTAGGAATCCCATAAAATCTTGCCAGCAACGCTCCGTACAAAGAAGGTTTCAAAGCAACATTATGAATAATGGCAGGGCGAAACTTTTTAAAAACAAAAAACAAATCGATTAATGTTTGAAGCTCTCTAAATGGATTTAAGCTTCCTCGCTTGAATCTTACTGCGAAATTTTTTATCCCGTTTATTTTTGCTGTATCATTTTTTTGAAATAATGTTGTAGAAACTGCCACATCAAAATTTGAGGTCTGGGCATATCTTGCTAAATCCAACCTGTGACTTAAAAAGTATTCTGCTTTTGCCACAAAATATAAGAGCCTCATAATACCTTCAAAACACCTTCAAAAATCTTTTTAACCGGCGCAGTAACGCGTACAAAATCTTTTTCAATCCTCACATTTCCAGCAGCCTTGCGCGGACTAACCTGCAAAAAAGAAAGATCATCTTTTTTTAAACGATCCGCCCAAAATAAAGGCAGAAACGTTTGAACAAACAAGCTACCATTATTTTCATTAACATAGTGCTTAGGCGAAAAATAGCGATAAACATAATCACAAGAAATAGTATCATCTTCTGCTGTAAGCACCACTCTTTCGTAATCAAGCTTAGAAATTCGATTAAAATCAACTTCTAACTTAACCACCTCCTCGACAGTACGCAGCTCTACCACGCAAGTTTTACCAAGCTCGCGAACAGACACAGGCATAACATCAAATGCTTGATTTAATCTCTCTGGCATCTCTGTCATATCAAGAGACCGCTTGGGCACAGAAATAGAAACAGAATCTCCGATCACATCAACATCAAAAACATGATCTAAGGTGTGTAAAATACTCTTTTTTTGTTTTGCATAATGCTTGGCTACGCCTAAAAGCCCATGATTAATCGGCCAAATGCTTCCATCTTTCGCGAAGCTTTCAACCCAAATTTTTTGATCCTCTTCCCAAACAAAACACGTTACCGTTTGGCAAAGCTCAACAGCAATTTTAATAGCCATTGATTGCTCAAGCTTTTTTGAAACTTGCACCACTGCCGCAGGGTGCCCCTGAAACGGACCCTCAGCGAAACTGTCATAAAGACAATAATTTAACGCTAACACGTGCTCAATCCTAGGTATTCATTGTCTGGAAAAAATCATGATTGTTTTTGCTAAATTTAAGTTTATCTAGCAAAAATTCCATTGCCTCAACAGTACCCATAGGGTTAAGAATACGACGCAACACCCACATTTTTGTAAGCTCAGCCTTTTCAGTAACCAGCAATTCTTCTTTACGCGTACCTGACTTATTAACATCAATAGCTGGGAAAACTCGCTTTTCTGAAAGCTTACGGTCTAGCACTATTTCTGAGTTTCCAGTCCCCTTGAATTCTTCAAAGATAACTTCTTCCATGCGCGACCCAGTATCAATCATGGCAGTAGCGATAATAGTCAAGGAACCACCCTCTTCAATATTTCTAGCAGCACCAAAGAAGCGCTTAGGCCGCTGCAACGCATTAGCATCTACACCACCCGTTAGAACTTTACCAGATGATGGCACCACTGTATTATAAGCACGCGCTAAACGAGTAATAGAATCAAGCAATATAACTACATCTCGCTTTTGCTCAACCAATCGCTTTGCCTTTTCAATAACCATTTCAGCAACTTGAACGTGTCGCGTTGCTGGCTCATCAAAAGTAGAACTAACTACCTCACCCTTAATAGATCTAGCCATATCAGTAACTTCTTCTGGGCGCTCATCTATCAACAACACAATCAAATAAGCATCAGGGTGATTTGCCGTAATAGAATGAGCAATACCTTGCAACATTACAGTTTTACCGGTTTTAGGAGGAGCAACAATAAGCGCACGCTGCCCCATACCTAATGGAGCAACCAAATCAATCACTCTGGTCGTGAAATCCTTATTAGGCCTTCCATCCTCAAACGCAAGACTCAATCGCCTATCAGGATATAATGGTGTTAAGTTATCAAAATTTATACGATGGCGAATTTCTTCTGGCTCAACAAAATTGATTTTCTTAATTTTTACCAAAGCAAAATAACGCTCACCTTCCTTAGGTGCACGAATTTCACCCTCAACGCTGTCACCAGTTCGCAAACCAAGTCTACGAACTTGGTTCGGAGAAACATATATATCGTCAGGGCCTGGCAAATAGTTAGATTCAGGAGAGCGCAAGAAACCAAAGCCGTCTTGCAAAATTTCAATGACACCATCGCCAAAAATTGCAATCTCTTTTTCGGCCAATTTTTTTAGTATAGCAAACATCAAATCTTGCTTGCGCAAACTACTTGCATTCTCAATACCGTGCTCTTCCGCAATCATCAAAAGCTCGGAAGGTGTTTTCTTTTTTAAATCTTGTAAATGCATAAACTCTCTCAGAAAGGCTTCACTATAACGAAGATAGTTATTAAAATTAGAAGGACTGTAGGAATCTCATTGATAGCTCTAAAGAACTTTGAAGACTTAGAGCAAACACCTTGTTCAAGTTGCTTTCTCCAATGGTCTAGATAGTAGTGAAGCATAACCAGCAAAAATACGCAAGCAAGTTTTGCATGAGCCCAAAGCTCAAACTCATGGTGCGGAACAAAAAGCAACACAACACCAGTTAAAACTGCTATATGCATTGCTGGCTGCATAATTATTCGAAAAAGCTTCTTCTCCATTATTTCAAGCATTTTGCCATTTTGCGGATACTCAGTGTGATACACAAAAAGTCTAGGCAAATAAAACAAGCCAGCCATCCATGAAATAACCGCAACAACATGGATCACTTTAATCCAAGAATAATACTCAAAAATAAAATTCACTATTATTTTCCTAAAATTCTAAATATCTGCTGGGAATATATCATAATTTTTGTTACTCTGGTTGTGTATTGAAATTTTTATTTACGAAGGAGAGATTTGTGAAAAGTCTTGTAATAGCACTAATTATTAGTACATCAGCATTATTTGCTAATGGCGGCGCAGGCGGGTTTGATATGATGCAACTTATTCCATTTGGTTTATTGATTGTTATCTTTTATTTCCTTCTTATTCGCCCTCAACAAAAAAAGGCTAAAGCCCATCAAGAAATGCTAAAAGCATTACACCGCGGCGACCACGTCGTAACTGCTGGTGGAATTTTAGGAACTGTCGATAAAGTCAGCGACAATGAAATTAGCTTAGAAATTGCCAACAATGTAAAAATACGCGTTGTAAAAGCAACCGTGACCGAAGTTCTTGCAAAAACACGTCCAGTTGCTGAAACAGCAAAAAGTGCACCGGCTCCAAAAATGTCAAAAGCTTCTGACCCTGTGAAAAAATTGGCCGCTTCAAAAGCTAAACCAGCTGTAAAGCCAGCTGAGAAAAAAGCCACAAAACCAGCTCCAAAGAAAAAACAAAAATCTAAAAAATAAATAATTAAGGTTAATGATGTTATTTGGTTTCTCTCAAGCGCGTAAAATTACGACAGTTATAATTTGCTTAGCCGGCATACTTCTTTGTTTACCAAACATGGTCAATGAAGAAACCGCTGAGAAACTTCCTTCATGGTTACAGAACAAGGTTAGCCTTGGCCTTGATCTAAGAGGAGGCTCTCACATTCAACTAGAAGTCGATTTAAAAGCAGTGAACGCTGAGTTTTTAAACAATCTACTAGCTGATGTGCGCAGCTCACTTCGCAAAGAAAACATTGGATACTTAAACCTACGTGTTGAACGTCAGGAAAGTAGCCCTACACTTCTCTTCAGCTTGAGAGATCCAACACACCAAAATAAAATTAATAATATCATCAAGAAGATCGATTCCTCTTTATTAACTTCCATTTCACCCGATGGGCAGGTAACAATCACAGTTGATCCTATTGTGGCAAAAAATAGATCAAAGCAAATCATCGAACAATCTATTGAAGTTATCCGCAGACGCATCGATGAAACTGGAACGAAAGAACCAACAATCATTCGCCAAGGCGCTGATCGTATTATTGTTCAACTTCCAGGCGTTGATGACCCCCAAGAAGTTAAGAAAATTCTTGGTCAAACTGCGAAAATGGCCTTTCACATGGTGGATAGCGGAGCACAAAATACAGGTCATGCAGGGCCAGACTCAACCATGCTAGAGTATGTACGCAATGCAGAAGAAGGCGGCCACAAAATAGCCGTACGCAACCAGATTTCAGTAAGCGGAGAACATCTTGTTGATGCTCAAGCCACAACAGATGCACAAACAGGCCAAATTGGCGTTGCATTACGCTTCAACAATATTGGCGCCCGTAAATTTGCAGAAATTTCTGCCAACAATATTGGAAGACAATTTGCTGTCGTGCTTGATGGAAAAGTTTTAACAGCACCTGTGTTCAGGTCAGCTATTCCAAATGGAAATGCCGAAATTTCAGGTGGATTTCGCAGCATAAAAGAAGCGAATGAACTGGCCCTTCTATTACGTGCAGGGTCCCTGCCAGCACCATTAAAGATTGTTGAAGAAAGAACTGTAGGACCAAGTCTTGGCGCTGATTCTATTCATGACGGACGCAACGCCACAGTAATTGCATTTTTACTTGTTTCGGTATTTATGTTTTTAGGGTATTCAACTTTTGGCTTTTTCGCAAACATTGCCCTGATATTCAATATGGTTTTGCTTTTTGCTGGCCTCTCGCTACTTCAAGCAACCCTAACCTTGCCAGGTATTGCAGGTATTGCCATGACTATTGGTATGGCTGTTGATGCTAATGTACTCATTTATGAACGCATAAAAGAAGAAATTCGCGCAGGAACCTCTGCGCTCGCCGCAATAGAAGCAGGGTTCGAGCGCGCAATGACAACCATTATAGACTCAAATCTTACCACGCTTATTGCCGCTGCAGTGCTATATGAATTTGGCTCTGGACCAATTCGTGGCTTCGCAGTAACTACAGCAATTGGCATTTCTGTATCAATGTTTACCGCCTTATCCGTTACTAAACTAATAACCGCCTGGTGGTTTAAAAATAAACAAATTCAAACTCTGCCCATCTAAGGAAGAATATGGCTGTCTTAAATCTTGTTCCTCATAACACTAATTTTGACTTTATTGGCAAGCGCAAAATTACGTTTTCTATTGTTATAGTCTCAACTCTTATTTTTATGTTCAGCCTTTTAACTAAAGGGTTAAATTATGGAATAGACTTCAAGGGCGGCGTTGTCATGGAAGTACGCATGCCAAGCGCTCCAAATATTCACCAATTGCGCCAGCAACTTGAACCACTAAAGCTTGGTGAAGTTGCGATTCAAGAATTTGGATCACCACAAGATTTAATGATTAAGTTTGAGAATGCAGAAGGCAACACAAACATTCCAGAAACAGCAGTAAGTAGTATAAAAGCTATTCTGGGTGATGGAGTTGAGTATCGCAAAATTGAAACCGTTGGCCCTAAAGTAGGCGATGAAATGGTTCATAATGGCCTAATGGCTGTCTTATACGCCTTGCTTGGGATCATGATTTATGTTGCATTCAGGTTTGAATGGCGTTTTGGCCTTTGCGCAATTATTGCCCTTGGCCATGACTGCTTTCTAATTCTGGGAATGTATTCACTATTCCCACTAGAATTTAATGAAACAGCAATCACAGCCATCTTGATTACAGCCGGATATTCGATCAACGATACAATTGTTGTGCTAGATAGAATTCGCGAAAATATTAAACGTTGCCGCAAAATTACTCTTGTTGAAATTTTGAATAAAAGTATTAACGAAACACTTTCTCGTACAATTTTAACAGTTGTTACAACATTTCTTTCTGTGCTTGCCTTATTCCTATTTGGAGGAAAAGTCATTGCGGTGTTTGTGCTACCTATCCTTATCAGTCTTATCATAGGCGCGTTATCATCTATTTTCGTTGCTTCCCCGCTATTGCTTTACTTTAATGTAAAGCACGGCAAAGCCCTTGATGAAGAAGAAGAGCGCATAGCAAAATCTCTGGAAACAGAAGGCCGCTACGAAGCTTCTGTTCCTAAGCAATTTGCAGATGATGGAATTATTGAAGACTAAAAACCTAAGAAAAAAATAATATCCCCGGGCCAAGCAGCCCGAGGATAAATAGTAATCTTCTACTATTCTTTCACAACAACTTTTTGTGGTGGTAGCTGCACCCGAATATTCAACTCTTTCAATCGATCATTTTCAATAAGTGAAGGCGCCTGCATCAACAAATCCTGCCCTTGCTGATTAAGCGGGAATGCAATGATCTCACGAATATTAGGTTCATCCGCAAGTAACATTACAATACGATCAACACCAGGGGCACAACCACCATGCGGCGGCGCTCCAAATTTGAAAGCATTCAATAATCCACCAAAACGATCTTCCACATCCTGTTTTGTATATCCTGCAATCTCAAATGCTCGGTACATAACCTCTGGTAGATGGTTACGAATAGCACCACTACACAACTCAATACCATTACACACAATGTCATATTGAAAAGCTTTAATCTCTAATGGATTCATTGAATTTAATGCTTCCAAGCCACCTTGGGGCATTGAAAATGGGTTATGCGAGAAGTCAATTTTCCCTGTATCTTCATCTTGCTCATACATAGGAAAATCAACAATCCAACAAAATTTAAAACAATCTTTTTCAATAATGTCTAGCTCTTGTGCAATTTTTGTACGCGCTAAACCAGCATTTTTCGCTGCTTTCATTGCTTTCATATCAGAAACAAAAAATATGCTAGCACCCTGACCTACTCCACATTTGCTCTGCAAAGCATTTAATTGCTCATCATTTAAAAATTTCGCAATTGGCCCCTTTGCGCCATCTTGCGCAAAGCTTATATAACCAAGACCTGGCATGCCAGATTCTTGCGCCCATGAATTTAATGTATTAAAAAAGCTTCTTGGTTGACTCTCAGTATTTGGCACGCCAATAGCACGCACAACCCCGCCACCCGCTACAATTTTAGCAAAAACACTAAAGCCAGAATCTTTAAAAATTTCAGACACATCTGCAATTAATAATGGGTTACGCAGATCAGGTTTATCACTTCCATACTTTAACATTGCCTCATCAAAAGCAATACGCGGGTAAGGATAAGAACTTACTGACCGACCATTAGCAAACTCTTCAAAAACGCCTGTCAAAACCGGCTCAATTGCATTAAAAACATCTTCTTGCGTTACAAATGACATCTCAATATCGAGCTGGTAAAATTCTCCAGGAGACCTATCAGCACGCGCATCTTCGTCACGAAAGCATGGCGCTATTTGAAAATACCTATCAAAACCCGCCACCATTAACAACTGCTTAAACTGTTGAGGTGCTTGGGGAAGCGCATAAAAATGCCCCACATGCATACGACTTGGAACTAGAAAATCACGCGCTCCTTCCGGAGAAGACGATGTTAAAATAGGCGTTTGGTATTCTAAAAAGTTCTGCGCCACCATGCGGTTACGAATTGACTGAATCACTTTCGAACGCAACACAATATTTTGATGCAACTTTTCACGGCGCAAATCAAGAAATCTATAAGTAAGCCTAGTTTCTTCAGGAAAATCTGTGTCAGCATTCACCTGCAATGGAAGCATATCAGCCGCTGATTGCACCGTTGCAGATTCAATAACCAACTCAACAAATCCAGTTGGCATTTTATCATTAATAACTTCAGCGCTACGCTTAACTACTTTTCCATCAAATGTCACCACTGTCTCATTTTTCAGGCCCTCAACAGTTGAAAAAGCAGCAGAATCACTTTGCAACACACACTGAGTAATTCCATAATGGTCACGCAAATCAATGAAAACCAAATTCCCATGATCACGTTTGCGATGCACCCATCCCGATATTCGAGCTTGTTGCCCAACATTAGTTTCGCGCAACTCACCACAAGTGTGCGTACGATAAATACTTGATAAAGAAAACTGAGCCATAAGACAAAAAATTTATGATTTACCTTTATTTATAGCCCGTTTTAAACGGTTTAGATAGAGCTAAACGTGCTCTCTACGCCCAAGACAATATCTTTCATAATCATAATAAAATTTATAAACCCAGAAAACACCGGTTCCTAAAATTCCTAGGCCACCAATGGCGAACAGAGTGCTTGCTGCGTCTAGATCACGGCATGCTTCATATGGGCCAACACATTCAGTGTAGCGCTCAGTTCTACAACTCTTATTCCCATCAGAATCGTAACTGCAAACATAGCGAGAACGCGTTTCATAATGCGCACCTTGCTCTTCTCCTTGTGCTTGCAAAGAAGAAGCAACCGACAATAAAGCCACGCTTGTCCCAACAACAACTGCAGAAACCAAAACTTCAGCGCCAAGCTCACAAACATATTTAGCACCTTGCACAAAACGGTCTCTGCATCCTGTGCAATCAACATTACTGAACGCAAGACTTCTATTTTCTTTACTTTCTTCTAGATCAATCTCCATAGAAACCAATCCATTTAAGCAGAAAAATACTAGAAGCAACCTTTGAATAAAAATTTTGTACTTTTATGCATTTAAATACTATCTTTTCATAAACCCCTAAAATAATTAGATAATTATTACGCCCTACAAGTCAATAAGGTTTTTTGTTAGAGAAAATAATACTCAAATATGCCCATAAACTTATAAGTGCGATATATATGCCTGGCACAACTGCCAAATGGAAAATATGCCACAAAGCCAAGCCAACAGCAGGGAAACTCCTTCCAAACACTTCTGACCCAATTGCATAACCAATTGCTGTGGTTGAATAGCGATTATTATCTGGAAACTCTTCCATATACCATCGGTGCAATGGAATGCAAAAAGCAACACCCAAACCTATAATAATCATGCGAATAACCGTAGCCCCAAATAATGCAACTGACGGAATCCACCAAAATAAAAAAGGAATAATGCAAACGCATAAAATACAAATTTTTAACAGAAGCTTTTTAGAATCCATTTTGCGAATAAGGGGGCCAAGAAGCACCAATAATCCCAAATCAAAAACCATCAGCGCTGTGCTTGATGCCATCATATCCTTCATAGGTATTGCCGTCACTAAGCTTGCAAAACCATTAAAAAATATCAGCGGCGCACTATACAAAATGTACGACAATCCTGTAATGGGAACTAGTCGCACAATTGCTCGCCAATCATACTGTGTTTGAATAGGTTCCTTTCTGGTAAAATTTAATGTGCATTGACAACGCAACCACCAACCAGCAAAACCTGTAATTACCGAACCATAAAAAGGCCACTTCCAATACAGGTCAGGCTGCGTTGTATGAAAAATACAATTTGCAACAGCGCCTGCTAGCAAAATCCCACCCATTTGCGTTACCAAATACATGGCAGTCATCGGGTGTTGTTTTTCAGGCTCAACTCCTTCTAAAACATACAAACCTGCAATACTAGTTTCTCCGGCGCCAAAAAAATTTTGAATACCTCGAAGCAAGCACAACAGAACAGCAGCACTCATACCCCATTGCTCATATGGCTGCAGTAATGCAAAACAAAATGTCGTGATTGTCATTCCCAAAATCGTGGTAACTAACACCCTATGGGGCCCAACTATGTGCGCTTGCTTTGAAAAATACCAAGCCCCCAACGGCCTAGTAATAAATCCAATAATAACAATTCCATACCCTTGAATAAGCGCCACAACAGAATCACTTTTGGGAAAAAATAATGGTGCCAATATGGGCACCAAGAACCCATACAAAGATGTATCGAAATGATCTAAAATATTTGCCAAACACGTGGCAATACGAGCTTTATTCATAAAAACCTTCTTACGCTGGTACTAACCAGATCAAGTTATAAGGGTTGGCAAAAAGCCTCTCAGCCCATTTAGGGCACCCCTGGTATGGGAAAAAATAGAAAACTATTACGTATCTGTCAACAATTTAAAGAATAAGCGTTAATTTTTTTCAAAAGGATGGGAACAATAAGCAAACTAATTATATTACTTACCTATATAATCTAACAGGTATCTTAATGTATTTAGATGTGTTAAATGGAGATACTAATGTGAGATATGAGGTAATATCAATGCACTCACCAGTTCATCTTCCCAAGGAAATAAAAAAATCAGTCGCTATTGTTTTAATTGGTAATTTTCTAGATTTCTTTGATCTACTTTTAGCCGTTCATTTAACTGTCGTACTTTCTGCAATTTTTATCCCCCCTAACTCTTCCAGCAAAGTATTACTGACTACGTTCATGTTCTGCTCATCATTTTGCATACGACCTCTTGCCGCTTTGTTTTGGGGATATATAGGCGATACTATTGGGCGCGTACCAGTATTGATTTCAACCACATTTTTGATGTCTATATCGTGCTTAATTATTCCTAATATCCCTCCATATGCTGAATGGGGCATACTTTCAGCCATATTGTTCTTATTTATGCGATTAGTGCAAGGGTTCGCTTCTGGTGGCGAGTGTATAGCAGCTGATGTATTTATTACTGAAACAGTACCCAAACCAAAAGTCTATTTTTGTAGCGCACTTGTAGAAGCAACCTGCTCCTTAGGTGGGCTGGTAGCTTGTGGAATTGGTGCTTTATGTTTATTTCTTTCTCCTGAAAATGGGTGGAAAATACCCTTTTATATAGGATCTGGCGTAGCAGTTTTAGGCACTATTGCAAGAAAAACGCTGAAGGAAACCCCAGAATTTTTAAAAACACTTCATTCTAAAATTGAAAAAAGAAAAGCTTCTGATGTCTATAAAACTATCAGTTATAAGAACCGCAATATTCCAGCATTGTTTGCGATGTACTTTTTCCCTGCTGTACAATTTTATTTTTGCTTAGCTTACCTACCTTCTGTGCTGATAAATCAGCTGGGTATTTCAGCTAATTATGTCATGGCACAAACAACCTTGGTATTATTTATTATTATGTGTGCAGAAGTTGGATATGGAATTTTAGGGTTAAGATTTCACCCTTTCCATATAGCAAGATTCAAGTTAATAGCTGCTTTGTTCGCTATACTGGCAATGGTGTTCTTCTATACCCAACATACAGTGCTAAGTATTTTTATTGTTCAAGTTATTATTGGCGTACTAGGGCAAGGATTAACCCCGTATGCACCCATCATCAATAAAAGCTTTCCTGTATTTGGCCGATACACGAATCTTTTATTTGTATGGGCATTTTCCCATTCGTTAATGTATTTATTTACAGCCTATGTATGTGAAAATGTAACCTCTTTTTACGGACTAGGAGCCCTATTATTTGGCTCAGCGCTAATTTCATTAATTGGTTTATATACCTTTATTCCCAATGATAAACGAGATCAACTTCAAGAAAATAATGATGATACGGACTTTATCGAAACAAAACAAAAAGTCCGAGAAGTCAAAAAGTGGCTAGAAAAAGCAATATAACCGCTGAAACGACACCCAATTTTTTAACTTGGGTGTCAGTTTTATATACTAAAAAGGAAAGACTATTGTTAGCTTATCAAAAACTAAATAGGGCAATAGTGTAAACACTTTTTACTTTATAAACACATTTCTTTCAAAAGCCTCTAGAGTATGAAAAGGATCAAGCGTCACCATAATGGTCAGGATCTCCCATAAGAATAATAGAATCACCTTCTCCGCGTTTAAAAAGAATACGCGCCCTGTCTCCAACTTTTATTTTATACACACCTGGAATTGAATTAAATTTTTCTATTTTCCCCATATAATCAACTAAACCTCGCGTTGAAATTGCACAGGTGAAATCATTAAAATGTGTTTTTGCAGCGGTATTTTGTGCCTTTTGAAAAAACTCATTATATGTTTGTTCAACTCTGGGGCTTTCGTAAAATATACTAAAAGGTCTTGCTCTTGCAGGGCTTGAAAATCTAGTAATTTCTTCATTAGCATTATATGCTGCATCTCTTTTAGCCGGAGACTTTGAAACAGAGCGAGGTTTCCCAGGAGAACGTGAAACGGAATTCCTTCTAGGCGAAGGTTCTCTTAATTTTGCAAAAAGGTCATCCAGGCATGCTTGCTTATATTGCTCCTCAAATGACATTCCTTTTCCTGCATATTCTCTAGAAAGCGCAGCCAACTGACTAGCCGTTAATTCTTTTGCAATGGCAGAATAATCAATTGGGACTACAGCCGAAGCTAATGTTAAAGAACTTTCTAAAAATGATGATGCAGCTGATTTCTCTTCAAGAGCGCCGCCATCAAACATTGCATCACCCAACGTGATACCATTATCCACAACTTGCGTTACTTTCTCATCCTGTTTTTCCTCAGCTTTTACTACCGCAGCACTAATAGGAATAGGTCTTTGCCTTAAAACACTTGCTGATCGTGTTACTGTCTGTTTACTTGCCCGTCTTTTAGCCAATTCTGACTGTAAACATGCATTAAAAAATGAATCACGTTTATATAAATCCATAGACGGAAAATTGGTACCTTCAAAATAGGCAATAGATTCTTCTCGGTGACGCATAACTTGATTTACATTATCCGCGCATGCTACAAATTTATACTGCCGATCTTTCATCCAAAACCGTAAGATCTCTTTTATTTCACCATAAACAGTTCCATTAGAACCCCCTAACTCATTTTCCAATCCTTTTTTGGAACACTCAGCAACATATTCAGCATTTACAAAAAAATATTTATCTTGGGTAAAATGAATCTCTCCATAATTTCTAGTTGTGTTATCACAAACATTTACAAAACAGGCAGCCGGAAACTCTGGCAAAATCCTTCTTAGCCTTGTAATATATTGATCCACGTCTGATTTTTCGTCAGAAGCAAAAGCACATGCGCAGAAACTAACAATCAAAAAAAATAGGGCATTTTTCATATAAATCCTCAATATGAATGTAGTGGATGCACACGGCATCCACACAAGCTTAAACTATAATAATTAAAGCATTTCAACCGTTGGATGCTGCTCTTTAAAAAATTTCAACATGTTCACTTGCATAAGGAAATCCCGACCTTTTGCCCCAGTAGCACATCTACCATTATGCTCAACAATCATGTTGAAACTCAACGTAAGTAACGATCCAATTTCGTTTCTACGCAAGCTTCCCTCAGGTTCATTATCGTACTGAATGCTCATAGCATGCAGCGCTCTGATAGTATTGAATAAATCTCTATCAGACCCCTCGTAGTTTTTAGCCTTATCTTTTGTATACATCATGCCAGTTACTGCATCTTCAGAATCTACTGCTAGGCCTGCTGCTCTTGTTTTTCCCCTTATCCAATCTGCCAAATCCCTGGCAGCAGCATCATAACCTGCAGAAGCAATACCTTGCATTGCAATACCACGCTTGGTAAGCTGCTTTTCAAGTAATGTTCGAACATTTGTACGCAATTCCGTTCTGATCACACTAGCATCTCCAAATGCCATAATTTGCTCATCTCTTGAATAGCCATGGAATTTTTTGCCAGCTCTGTATGCAGCTTCTTGCACGGAATGAAGCGTATCAAGAGTACTTGTAATGCTATTAAACATATCAATATCTGCAGCTGCAAACATTTCAACACTACGCGGCGCAGGTATAACTAACGGAGCAATAATTTCATCGGCTTTTTCTTCTTCACCAGAACCAACTTCAACACTAACAGTAGGAGTCCATGCTACTATAGGCAGATCTATTCCACCTTTTGCTCTTGCTGCGGCTAAAATATCAGCAGAAGTTACTGCAATCTGAGGTAGCGGCGTAGACTGTGCCATATTACCGTTTTTCATTTGCTCAGCAATTATTCTTGCTTGAGCTAAATTAAATGTTGAAGGAGCTATATATACAGCATCACGCAAAGGCAATACTTCTAATACTTTATATTCCGCAGCCCTTGGATCTAATCCTGTTGCATAAGCGTGGTACAGATTCAGCAATTCTTGCTTAACTTCTTTGCGCGTATTATCACTTCCGCATAAAACAACATTAGTATTTACTAAATAAGCAAGAAGAGACCACCTACTCTCACCTGAATTAATCAAAGAAGGATTCAAAATACTGAGTCTTTCACTTTCAGAACTCAGCAAACTAGTCACGTCCAAAAAATGAAATTGAGCTTCGCTTTGAGTGGGATGAATTGTAATTGAAAGGCAATTGTAAGAAGCATAAGTGCTGAGAGCTTCTCCATAGCCAGGTAGTGGGGTCATACTATTAATAAAGCCGATCACTTCATTAGCGCGACCAAGCAACCCCTCATATGTGCGAAATTCTCGCCCAACTAAGCCATTGAATAAATCGAGCACCTTGCCCCGGTCTAACCTAGGCGCCCTATCTAACTGAGCATTCAACCTTTCAAATCCAGATTGTACAGCTTGACCAAAATCAGCTTGCATTGTTGGCAGAAGTTCACCGCGCGGTTCATAAGTCAGATATGGAATAAGCTTCTCTTTTATTCTTACACTAAGTGATCTGTGAACTTGTGAAAGTGCACTTTGAAAAATAAAATACACCTGCTTTTCTTCATAAGCAGCTGTACCTGAACGAGCATCGTAATCAAAAGCCAAAGCTTCAGTGTCTTCCATCGCAATAATGGCAGGCGCCATTGCAGATGTTGCTAGAAATCCAAGCATTAAATAACCAAATTTATTCATTTTTATACCCTTATAGAAATTATATATTACCGTGATTGATATATAGATATTCATTAAGAATTTTTCAAGATATTAATTGAATCTTAAAATCTGCATCCGCGCGCAACATCTTCAAATTCAGCAATTGTGCCCTTGCACATAAGAACAGCATCGCAGCCGGCTAATAAAGATTTTTTAGCTTTTTCTTCAAAGGTTCCCGAAAGCGCTTTCATGGTTAAGCAATCGCTTACTAAGAATCCTTTGAAACCAATTTCACCACGAATGATTGATTGAATAACACTGTTTGATTGGGTCGCCACATTTTCAGCATCAAGTGCAGAATAGATAACATGTGCCGTCATACCCCAAGCTTTTTTGCTGGTTTTAGCTAACTCTTTAAAGGGAACAAAATCTGTTTGCTGCAAAGTTACATAACTAATATCAACAATGGGTAATTCCTCATGACTATCAACCGGTGCTCGTCCGTGGCCTGGCAAGTGTTTAATAACTGGAATAATTCCACCGTCTTCTAAACCTTTTAACATAGCCAAGCTATATTCCATTACAATTTGTGGATCAGCACTAAAGGCCCTATCCCCAATGATATCATCAGCGCCTTCTATTAATAAATCAGCACAGGGCGCACAATTTACGGTTACCCCTAAGTCAGCTAATTCATGCGCCATAGATAAGGCATTTTCATACACAGCTTGAGCAGATGTAAGCGTTTTAGCAGCTGGCCTAGGCATCCAATGCGGCGGTTTCAACCGCACTACTCTACCACCTTCTTGATCAATTAAAATAGGAACATCTCTATGGTTAACACAAGATTTGAGTTGCGCAATTAGCTCTTTCACTTGAGCGGGTGACTCACAGTTACGCTCAAAAAGAATAAAGCCCATAGGTTGGGCTTTATTAAAAAATTCTTGTTCTGCTTGGGAAAGAATTAAACCTTCGCAGCCATAAATAACAGGAATCACTTTATTAGTGCCCGCCCTTTAATGCTTTAACAAGCTCTTCACAAACCTTCTTAGCATCACCTAACACCATCATAGTGTTATCGCGGTAAAACAATTCGTTATCAACACCAGCGTAGCCAGAAGCCAATGACCTTTTCACGAAGAAAACTGTTTGCGCTCTTTCAACATCTAAAATCGGCATACCATAAATTGGTGATGCCTTATTTGTTTTAGCTGCAGGGTTTGTAATGTCATTTGCACCAATCACAAAAGCAACATCAGTTGAGCCAAAATCACTGTTAATTTCATCAAGTTCAAGAACTGAATCATAAGGTACGTTTGCTTCTGCTAGCAACACGTTCATATGACCGGGCATACGACCTGCAACAGGATGAATCGCATAGCGCACTTTCACACCCTTAGATTTTAAAATATCTGCCATTTCACGCAATGCATGCTGTGCCTGCGCAACAGCCATACCGTAGCCTGGAACAATAATTACGTTGCGGGCATTTTCCATCATATAAGCCGCATCTTCTGCGCTACTTAATTTAACTGGTTTGTCAGAAGCTTCAGCGGCTGCAGTTGCTGTAGCAGGGTCCGTACCAAAACCACCCAAAATTACATTGATGATAGAACGATTCATGCCCTTACACATAATGTAGCTAAGAATAGCGCCAGATGCGCCCACTAAAGCACCAGTAATAAGAAGCAAATGGTTATTAAGCGTGAAACCAATACCAGCTGCTGCCCACCCAGAATAAGAGTTAAGCATAGAAATTACTACGGGCATGTCAGCCCCACCAATTGGCAAAATAAGCAATACACCAAGTACCAATGAAATCACTGTCATCAACCAAAATAAGCTGTGGTGCTGATATAAGGAAAAAATAACAACAAGAACAACCAAACCAATTCCAAGGGAAGCATTAAGCAAATGTTGTTTTGGAAAAACCAAAGGTTTTCCAGCAATAAGCCCTTGCAATTTTCCAAAAGCGATAACGGAACCGCTAAATGTAATCGCACCGATGATAGTTCCTAAGCTCATTTCTATCAGGCTTGCTGTATAAATTGCATCGACCACACCTATGCCAAAAGCACTTGGATTATAAAGAGCTGCCGCAGCAACAAACACTGCTGCAAGGCCTACAAGGCTGTGAAATGCAGCAACAAGCTGAGGTAATGCCGTCATTTTAATTTTTCTAGCAATGTATGCACCAATCACACCACCAATACCAATAGCAACAATAATGCCTGAGTATTTAGCAACTGCTGGGGTTAAAAGAGTTGTCAAAATAGCAATGACCATACCACAGATACCATAAAGGTTACCTGAACGTGCAGATGCCGCTGATGATAAGCCACGCAGTGCCATAATAAAGCATACGCCGGCGATTAAATATAAAAAGGTAGAAATTGTCGGTGTCATAATCTGCTCTTATTTCTTTTTAGAAAACATGGATAACATACGATGCGTTACAATGAATCCACCAAAAATATTAATGGATGCAAGAACGACTGCTAGTAAGCCAAAGGTTGAAGAAATTCCCAAAACTGCAGGTCCTGCCGCAACAAGCGCCCCTACAATAATAACGCTAGAAATAGCGTTTGTTACAGCCATAAGCGGCGAATGTAGTGCAGGCGTTACTTTCCAAACAACGTAATAACCAACAAAACAAGCCAGCACAAACACCATAAGCCCAAGCACAAAAGGATCAGCGCTTCCGCTTCCTTGAGCTGCAATCGCCTGCCTGATTGAGCTTTCTATATTATTAAGCTCACCAGAAATTTCTTGAATAACGCCGTTAAGACGAGCCGTTTGCTGAGCAACCGAATGAAGATCCATAAATTTTCCTAACTTTTAAAAATATCGTGGACTAATTTACCATTATGGCATAGACACGCAGATTTAATAATTTCATCATCAAAATCAATTTTCAAGGCTTTTGACTCTTTATCAATCATAAGACTCAAAAAATTAAAGACGTTTTTAGCATACAGCTGACTTGCATTATATGCGATACGACTTGGCATATTTGGATGTGCCACAATTTTTACACCGTTTTTGGTAAACGAAATGCCAGGCTTTGATAAAGCGCAGTTACCGCCGGCTTCAATCGCCAAATCAACAATAACACTACCAACTTTCATATCGGCCACCATTTTTTCAGAAATAAGTATTGGCGCTGGCTTTCCTGGAATTAGAGCTGTCGTAATCACAATGTCTTGCGTTTTTAATACTTCATGTAATTTTTCAGCCTGAGCTTTTTTATAAGCTTCGCTCATTTCCTTAGCATAGCCACCAGAACCCTCGCCTGATTCTTTACTTTCTACTTCAACAAATGACGCACCTAAGCTTTCTACTTGCTCTTTTGCAGCAGCACGCACATCGAACGCTGAAACAATAGCGCCCATCCTGCGAGCCGTCGCAATAGCTTGAAGCCCTGCAACACCTGCTCCAATAATTAATACTCTTGCCGCAGTTACAGTGCCTGCTGCTGTCATCATTAGTGGAAAGGCACGATCGAATTCGTACGCAGCCTCAACAACCGCACGATAACCTGCCAAATTGCTTTGAGAAGATAACACATCCATAGATTGAGCACGAGTAATACGCGGCACAAATTCAAGGGCAAATGCTGTGATATTTTGCTTGGCAACCTTTGCAAAAAGCTTTTTATTATCATGCGGCTTATGCATAGCTATAACAGCGGTTTTTTCGTCCAACGCTGGAAGTTGCTTTTCTGTCAGCTCACCAACTTTCAAAACAACCTGGGCTCCCTTAACAGTATCTGCAAATGCTTTGCCAATTTTCGCCCCAACTACTTTGTAGTCATTATCTGAAAAGCCAGCAGCTTCGCCAGCACCTTTTTCAACAATAACCTCATGATCACCATCGCATAAACGCTTTACCATATCAGGCGTAAGCGCCACACGTTTTTCAAATTCTGCGGTTTCTTTGACAACCGAAATACGCATTGTTATCTTTTTCTTGAGTTTTGCTTATTATATGAGTTTTTAAAGAAATAAGAAAGGCTCCCGTTAGGGGAGCCTTGTCTTGTTATTGCACTAGCAATATATTCAGCTAATTACACCAGTAAGCAGATGATACTTAAATTCACTATTTGGGTAATAGTCATATAATTCTGCACTTAAAGTTAAACCAGGGCCAAAATCTTGATCAGCAATGCCAGGAATTGCTCGAACCATAGCTACATATAAAGAAGGAAGTCTATCAGTTGAACCCGCTAAAGGTAACCTAGGCAATGCAAAAGCAGCTTTGTGCATTTGAGCAACCATAAATGGATTTTCAACTTTTACAAATGGAGATATTGCTAATACTTCTTCTGGATTCCCTTCTTCGTTAACCACCTGAATTCTCCATGTCAAACCCTCATCAAACTTAGGCTTTTGAAAAAGGTCTTCAACTGTATTAGCACCAGCTAATAAATTTCTATAAGCCTCAGGAATATTGCTCTGGTTGCTAGAAAACTGATACTCTCCAGTCTCACTTTGAGTTGCTGGGTACACGTGAAAGGGCATAGAGCCACAAGTGCCGGTTGCAAAAAGTTGGCTTTCTTCATTGAAAAACAAAATTCTGCGAACAACACCTTGCTGATTTCTCCAGATTGCTTTTGCCGCTTCCAAATCTGAAACTCCTGTTATCTCAGCTAGATTTGGGATTTCAAAATGTTCCTCTGATATATAAGCTGCAGTTAAACTTCGCTCAACAGGCAATGTTTCGCCTAGATCTGTCATATCTTGCATCGCACATAACTGCCCAAATAGCACAGCCACTATCATTAAATATTTCTTCATAAAATTCTCTTAAAAATTGATATTAAGCAATATTTACTCTCATACCTCACCATATGCAACAAAAAACCCGCCATGAAGGCGGGTTTTAAAATTTTAAATTTAAAGAAAATTTAGAAGCTTAGTTTTGTACCAACAATAACTGCAGCACCTGAGTTCTTCACAGTCGGAACTGTTGCATTCTTATTATATTTTACTGTGTTTCCTACAAATTTTGCATAGTTAGAATTAGTACGCATTTTGAACACATCAACTTCTCCAAAGAACTTTAAACCTTGCAAGGCATTAAAATCTATAGTTGCTGAAACAATGTCACTTTTTGCACTACCTGCAACAGCACCGTAAGAAGATGAACCAGCCGGTACAGCAGCACCACCTGGTAACTTAGGCAACGCACGAGAAGTATTAAAATACCCCAAAGCAAACTGGTAAGCACCAACTGTATACTGACCACCAATGTTCCACGCTCTACCAGCATTGCCTGGCTTATAACCTGGAGCCTTCGGCAAACGCGCCTTGCCATTGTGGATAAATCCTGTTGCAAAACGCCATTGGCCAAATCCTACAGCAGCAGTAAACTGAGAAGTTCTTGCTTGGTATACTTTCATATATTTGAAGAATTCCAAGTCACGATCATTGAAGCCATTATTGGCGCCTGTTGATGTTGGAGAACCACGTTTAGATTTTTCTATCATATAAACAGCAGCTAATGCCATGTTCCATGTTTTGAAATCAGCTTTATAGTTTGCACCAACGGCAACGTTGTTCACACCATAAGCAGCATTACTTTTATCAGGATAAATTCCAGAATCGTTACCATAAGCATTATCTGGCGTAGCACCTGAGTTATCTTTTCCACCAGTACCTAAACGAGTAGTATTTGGGGTGAAAGCAATTCCCAAAGTTACACCATTCATAGTTGGCGTATAATATACCATTTTCATCGCCTTACTTGTTTGCGCTTGCATTTGCACGCCACTAATAACACCTTCAGGCATATTGATAAGGTTCGTAAAAGTACCATCTATAGAATTAGCACCACCCATTAGGTTGAAGCCGCTTTCTGTCATTGTATCTTCTACACCTGTTAAGTTACCAACCTGAGCAATACCCCAGCTATCTTGAGAAAATTCAATGTAGTTTTGCGTAAAATAAATTGAATTGTTAGATCCAGAAACGCTTTTTCCACCTGGATATGATTCCAACGCAGCACGATACTTGTAGTTAAACCCGTTAGCTGAACTACCTTTTGCAGTAAAATATATGTTAGAAGAGCCAATCGCTAAATGAGGACTGCCACCTTTACCATTTGTATTGTCTTTTTGCTTAGATCCAGCAGCTACCATTGATGTAAAACCGTTCATCTGAAGTGTAGGCGCCTGCGCCGCTTCTATCAAGCTTGAGCCTAATAAACCAGTTACTAGAAAAGTGAATTTTTTAAACATTTTTATTCCCCACATTTGTTGTTGGTGCATACTAAAAAACCCAGGAGAATCTATCAATATCTCTCTGGGTTCAATAAAAATATAATTTGCACTTGTAACTTTATAAACACATGCTTAAAAATGTTTAGCCCAAGTTCTTATTAACAAACTCCCAGTTTACCAAATGGTCTAAAAACGTCTGAACAAAATCAGCGCGACGATTTTGATAATCCAGATAATATGCGTGCTCCCAAACATCACAGGTTAGCAAGGCTTTTTGCTGATGCGCCATTGGCAAATCAGCATTAGCTGTTTTCGTAATTTTAAGTTCATTTCCTTCTTGAACAAGCCAAGCCCAGCCACTTCCAAATTGAGAAAGCGCAGCCTGCTTGAAATCAGCAGCGAATTTCTCATAAGAACCAAAAGCTGCATTAATTTTTTCAGCAACCATGCCAGTGGGCACACCACCACCATTAGCTTTCATGCAATGCCAGAAAAAAGTATGATTCCAAACCTGAGCCGCATTATTAAAAACACCTAACATTTCTGGTTTCGCGTGCGAAAGCATAATAAGGTCTTCCAGGCTTTTTGATTCATTTTCTGTGCCCTGCACCAAATTATTCAAATTTGTCACATAGGTTTGATGATGCTTGCCATAATGAAACTCAAGAGTCTGCTCACTAATGTAAGGAACAAGAGCATTTTTTTCGTAAGGAAGTGGAGGAAGTGTAAAAGTCATAAATCACCTAGTTGTTTTTTATGACCATACATCAAGATGGCGCGCCCGAGAAGAGTCGAACTCCTAACCTTCAGATCCGTAGTCTGACGCTCTATCCAATTGAGCTACGGGCGCTAGTCATACGTTTATAAGCAAAAAAAGATGTTATAGCAAGAACATTTTACCCAAGTTTTCCCGATAAATCTTTCAAAAGCTCAAGCCTTGTTAGCGCTAGAGCAGATTCTATATTTTTTTTATACGCGCACAATGCTTTTGCAAATCCGAGTTTTTCTGCTTCTTTCAAACGGGCATCTGTTTGGTGCACAGGCCTAATTTCGCCCCCTAAACCAATTTCACCAAAAAAAACATAGGAAGGATCAATAGGCTTATTAATCAAGGCCGAAATAAGCGCAGCTGCAACGGCCAAATCAGCCGCAGGTTCATTTACTTTTAATCCACCGACAACATTTAGATACACATCTAAATTTCCAAAGGAAAACCCTGCACGACTTTCCAATACTGCCAATATCATAGAAAGTCGGGCTGAATCCCACCCCACCGTTGTACGACGCGGCATACCTAAATAACTTTTAGAAACTAATGCTTGAATTTCACATAAAACTGGACGCGTCCCTTCAATACCTGCAAAAACTGCGGTACCACTTATACCTTTTGCCCGGTCTGATAAAAACAAAGCTGATGGATTTGTAACTTCAGCTAAACCTTGTTGCTCCATAGCAAATAAGCCAATTTCGTTAGTCGCACCAAACCGGTTCTTGACCGCTCGCAAAATACGAAAGTCATAGTGACGCTCCCCCTCAAAATACAGCACCGTATCGACCATGTGCTCTAATACACGAGGCCCCGCTATTGTGCCTTCTTTAGTAACATGCCCAACTAAAATAACTGAAATCCCTTGCTTTTTTGCCAAATGAATAAGGCTTTGCGAACAAGCCCTAACTTGGCTTACCGATCCTGCTGCCGCCTCTAAGGCATCTGAACTAACAGTTTGGATAGAATCAACAACTAAGAGTTTTGTATTCTTATGCTTGGCAATCAAATTTTGTATCTCTTCAAGACTTGTGCAACTACCAATTTGCAAATGCTCAGCTTTAACTCCAACGCGTTTTGCACGCATTTGAAGCTGCTGAACTGATTCTTCTCCTGAAAGATATAAGCAAGGCGTATGATTTGAAATGTCACAAATTACCTGCAACAGTAATGTTGATTTACCAATCCCGGGATCTCCCCCAACAAGAATCACCGAACCTGGAACAATTCCTCCACCACACACTCGATTAAATTCGCCAAAAGACGTGATATAACGAATTTTTGTTAGGTCAACCAAGGATGTATCATCAACCGCATATAAGCTTGGCAATGGCGCATTAGCAGACGCAACCAACGCTCGGCCTCTTTCAACAACTTCCTCAACCAAAGTATTCCATTCACCACATCCCTCACACTTACCATTCCAGCGATTATGAGATGTGCCACATGCCTGGCAAATAAAACGAACCGCAACTTTAGCCATCAGTAAATGGTCCATGCGGAAGGCCATTGATAAACTGCTTCACATAAGGGTTGTTTGTTGTATCCATAGAAGAAACTGTCCCTTCCCAAGCAAAATTGCCATGAAACAACAACCCAACCCGATCAGCAATAATCCGAAGCGAATGCATATCATGGGTAATGCTAATAGCGCTTGCGCCAATATCTTTCACGCATCTTCGAATTAAATCATTAATAGTTCCGCTGATAATAGGGTCAAGACCTGTGGTCGGCTCATCAAAAAATATAACTTTAGGATTTGTGGCAATAGCTCGCGCTAATGCTACGCGCTTTTGCATTCCACCTGATAATTCTGCGGGGTAAATATCTGCAACTTTTTCATCTAAGTCGACAGCCTCCAGCTTTTCCATAGCAATTTTACGCGCTTTGGCCTTGTCCATACGCTGCCCATGAATCAAACCAAAAGCAATGTTATTCCACACAGTAAGACTGTCAAATAATGCGCCACCTTGGAATAGCATTCCAAATGATTGAATAAGCTGCTGACGCTTAGCACTTCTAGCGCCTACAATATTTTTTCCATTGATCAGAATTTCTCCTGAATCGGGTTCAATTAACCCCAAAATACATTTGATTAAAATCGACTTACCTGTACCAGAGCCACCGATAATACCAAGCGATTCTTTCTCTTTAAGATCAAGACTAATACCACGTAGCACGTGATTATCACCAAAAGATTTGTGAAGATTTTTAACAGAAATAATTGGATGAGACATAAAATATTACCGCTGAAATAGAATGCTGGTGAGAACGTAATTCGTAAACAAAATAAAAATTGAAGCAGACACTACCGCATTAGTTGTAGCGCGCCCTACTCCTTCTGCTCCTCGCCCTGAATTAAAGCCATGATAGCATCCCATTAAAGCAATCAAAGTCCCAAAAGCTGTCGCCTTAATAAGCCCCGACTGCACATCAGAAAATTCTAAATATTTAAGGGTCTGCTGCATGTAATTTCCTGCATTAAAATCTAATTCGTGCACTCCAATAATATATCCACCCATCACACCAATTAAGTCAGCAATAATCACAAGCAGCGGCAACATTACAGCACCAGCAAGAAGCCGGGGAAAAATCAGATACTTAAAAGGATTGGCAGAAAGGGTAATCAACGCATCAATTTGCTCAGTAACACGCATGGTACCAATTTCGGCCGCCATAGATGCACCAATACGCCCAGCAACCATTAGCCCTGCTAGCACTGGGCCCAATTCACGAGTAATTGACAGCACAACAACAGTTGCAACTGCCCCTTCTGCAGAAAACCTTGAAAATCCCGTGTAGCTTTGCAAAGCCAGCACCATACCTGTAAAAATCGCCGTCAAGCCAACCACCGGCAATGAATAGTACCCAATTTGAATAAATTGATTCAAAATTTGCCCCCAGTAATAAGGTGGCTGGATACCATGTCGAACAGAATTGTAAAAAAATATACTAATTCTTCCGGTTAAACCTATGAAATTTAGGAACAGTCTTCCGACCACTGCAAGGGGATTCATACATAATCTTTATGCGTAATTTGTAAAAGTATAACCGAAGACTGTATCAAAACCCAAGTACCTTTGCTAAAGTATGAAAAAATTACTATTTGATGACCAATCATGAAAACCATTACCGTTCAATCACTAGCTATTTCCAATACCAACCCTTTCGTTTTAATAGCGGGACCATGTGTTCTTGAAAGTCGTGATCATGCAATGATGATGGCTGAAAATCTAACAACCCTATGCAATACATTAAACATTCCTCTTATTTATAAAACGTCATTCGACAAGGCAAATCGTACTAGCATTACAGGCGCTAGAGGACTTGGACTTGAAGCAAGTCTGAAAATTTTTGAAGAAATTCGAAGCACTTTTAATGTGCCCTTGACTACAGATGTGCATTCACCAGAACAGTGCGCTGTTGTCGCTAATAGCGTTGACGTCCTTCAAATTCCTGCATTTTTATGTCGACAAACAGATTTGTTACAAGCAGCTGCGAAAACAGGAAAAGTCGTCAATATTAAAAAAGGGCAATTTTTAGCTCCATGGGATATGCAAAACGTTGTAAAGAAAATGGAATCGTTTGGTAACTCGAATGTCATGCTATGCGAACGCGGGGCCAGCTTTGGTTACAACACATTAGTAAGCGATATGCGAAGTCTTAGCATTATGGCTCAAACTGGCTATCCGGTAATTTTTGATGCTACACACTCTGTGCAACAACCAGGCGGGCAAGGCGCATCAACTGGTGGAAAACGTGAGTTTGCCCCCATACTGGCGCGTGCTGCTATTGCTGTTGGCGTTGCTGGTGTATTTTTAGAAACCCACCAAGATCCAGACAATGCACCAAGTGATGGGCCAAATATGATCCGCCTTTCTGATATGAAACAAGTCTTAACTGAACTGAAAGCTTTCGATAAAATAGCAAAAGAAAATCCGCGCTTTATTGATTAAATTTGCACTTCCTTAACGCATTTACTATATAAGAGTCATCATAGGTATTTGAACTCAGAGATTGACATGAACGTCGCATCGTTAAGTTTTTTATTGCTACTAACTGTTTTGCCATTGAACTGTGCCGCGATTGGCTTAACAGAAGCAGAACTTCAAAATGTATTTGCATATACCCGTGCAGGAATGACGTTTGAAAACGCGCTACAAATTGTACTTTCAGAACAGACAGAAAATATGAGAGCTCAACTAGCAAGCACTGCTATTTCTGCACAAGAAGAAATAGATCCAGAAACTGCTGCGCTCATAGCAAGGTTAGAAGCAGAGAATCATCCTCCGATACAGGCTTATATCCCTGATTCTATTTTTGACCAAGTGCAAAGGTGCCCCGATATTGCTACGCACAGAGCAACGCTTGAACCTCTTATCACTTTTTTAAAGGGAATTCGTCAAGATAGCAACGTGCATAGCATTGACGCCCATGTTGCAGCAAACATTGCAAAATTACCTGTTATAGGAAACGCTTTTGGTGTGGATAATCCAAATCTAGGTATTGCGGCAATACAAGCATACCTCAATCCATTCACGACTACTTATGCTGGCTATGAAGGGCGGGCAGTTTCTAGCACCCAATTACAAGGATATATTGCAACCACATTAAATACTGCAGCGCAAGATCCAATAACGCTTGGCCTATATTCACGCATTACAAGCATCCTTCAACGATTACAGAATGAGATCGCAGCAGAAGAATTCAACGCACATACCAAGCATCTATTTGATGCAATTGCTGAAAATTTCCTAACTCAAGGTGGCTGCTTTCAAGGCGTAAGAAACCGAGCTTATATACGCTATATAAGCATTCTTAATATTTTAATGAAAGAATAACCCCCTATTAAGTTACAGGCGTTCTCTGCTCTGAAAAACGAGGCAGCTCTACGATATCTGTCCAATAAATCATTGCCTTGAAAAGCTGATTTTTGAATTCTTTATACGTAAATGATTTTCTAATAAATCCGCTAGCCTGTAAACTATACGCAGCAGTCCTATCGTCAACACTTATGCTACTACTAAGCACCACAACCGGTATTTCATTTAACTGAGTTCGCCGCTTAAGCTCTCTTAAAACATCTAAACCACGAACTGAAGGAAGGTTTAGATCTAAAAATATAAGATCAGGCTTTGGCAAAGTTTGCGCCGTACCATGGCTGATATCATTGAAAAAATTTAAAGCGGTTTGCCCGTCGTTAATGGTGTATATATGCAATTTCTTTGGAAAATCAGCAAGCGCTTTGCGCAGCAGAAACTCGTCTCCTGCGTTATCTTCAATAAGCAAAACTTTATACACATCCTTTTCTTGCTCATTTTGGTTTTCAAGTTCTTCGAAAAAAGAATCTAAATCAACGTGAAAAATTTTCGACAGATGATATAGCATCGTTGCAGAAATTTTATTGGCGCCCTTTTCATATCGCTGTAACTGCTGAATTGAAACGTTTAAATCTGCCGCAAGTGTTTTTAATGGCCAGTTCATCTTTTTACGAAAAAGAGCAACTTTTCTGCCCAGCAATACATCTTTTTGATCAACTAACATAATACCCCATATTCTTTCTTTAAGTATGTTTCAGAAAGTGAATTTTCTTGAGAACACTTTTTGATTTCATAAATCGGCAACGTGAACGTTACAACAGTTCCTCTTTTTTTATTCGAACTAAGAGAAATTTTTCCTTTGTAAGCTGAAACAATTTTTTTACAAATCATCAAACCAAGCCCCGCCCCTTCTGATACTGACGAATGAAAAGGTAGGAAAAGATTATTTTTTCGAATATGCGAAGGGCAGTAACCAGAATTATGCAAAGAAAATTTATAAAAATTGTTATCTTCCTTCACGACAAACAAAGTCACAATGCAGTTGTCATCGGGGCTGTGTTTTACTGCATTTGCCAATAAATTTTGAAAAAGCTGCAACATACACGTTCGGTTAGCGTGCAAAAAAATATCATCTGAAAATTGTAAATTAAGCTGGTACTTTTTTGTTTTCAAAATATTTTCGTGCACTTCGTCAAGCAGGCTCTTTAGGGAAATTTTTTCAGGCTCAACCGTTAGGTCTCCTTCCCTACAATAAAGAATCATCCCTTCGCTTAAATTTTTGATGTACCCAAAACTTTTTTGCAAAGCACTAAAAATATATTCTATCGAATCTTCATTAGCAGCAACTCTTCTATATTTCTCTTGCAGAATCTCAAAAAAATTATAAATTTGCCGCAATGGCTGCATCAGATCATGTGACAAAACAATATTAAAACTTTCAAGTATTTCATTGTTTTGTTGAAGCTTTTTATGTGAGCAAAGCAACTCCTGATAAGTTGTAACATCCTCGAAACACACAATAAGGTCGACCACCTCCGAATCTTTATCAAGCAAGGGAAAAATTTCCCATTTTAACCAGTGACACCCACTACCTTTTTTTATTTCATGCTTTATTGGTTGAGAATGCCAAGCTTTGCCCTTCAAAGCATATTTAAGCGCAGCTTTTAGTGATTTGGGGCACGGACTAAAAATATCACTAATTTTCTTTTCTAAAACTTCAGCAGAAGAAAAATTTTTCTTTTTCTTACAACAATAACGCTTTAACCAAAGAAGGGCAGCTGGACTACAATTTGTAATATTAAAATTTGTATCAAGGCAAAGCATAGCCAAGGGAACATGATTAACTAATGATGAAAGGTGTTCTTTAAAAAGATGATTATCGCAACGTTGAGTATTTTCATTACTCTGCTTAATCAGAGGGGGCACATATGAGGGCTCAATTATATTTGTTTTTCTAGCTACAAGTTGTATCATCGCACTCCTCTTTAACAGGGTATTTTCGACATTCTTGTCACGCTTTCATAGGTACACCTTTTTGATTAAATTGTCGTCTTAAAATTGCATCATTTTAATTCTTTGTTGTCATGATTTCAGTTATATTTATCCATAATTTTTTCAATATAAAGCTTTATAAAACATCAGCTGAAAGTACGGTGGTTTCTGCACTACCAAACCCCAAACACAGATCATCTTTTTTGGCCATTCCAACAACTTTCATTGAATCATTATCTTGCAAAAAAACTCGTTCTTCCCCTGAATTTAGATGTATAGGATTTGCCCCACCCCAAGTTAACTCAATCAAGCTTCCGTAGCTGTCTGGTGTTGGGCCACTAATTGTACCGGTACCCAGAATATCGCCCGGTTGTAAATTACAACCATTGACCGTGTGATGTGCAACTTGCTGCGCAATATCCCAATACATGTATTTGTAATTCGTGTGCGATATCTCTTGATACGCACTCATATTTGGCGTTTTGATCTGAAGATGCAAATCAATATTAAAATTGGTATTCTTTCTTGAAAGATATGGCAAAGGTTTAGGCAACTGCTCTGGACCCTGAACACTAAATGGTTGCAAAGCTTCCATGGTAACTACCCATGGAGAAATAGTTGTTCCAAAATTTTTACCCAAAAATGGACCTAACGGCACGTATTCCCAACGCTGAATATCTCGCGCGCTCCAATCTAACAGCATAACCACACCAAACACATGATCAGCAGCAGCACTAATAGAAATAGGATTCCCTAGCTCATTTCCTGTGCCAATAATAAATCCAAGCTCAACTTCTGTATCAAACTGACGAGTCGGCGCACAAATAGGATCACTCTCCCCAATTTTTAGCTGCCCACAAGGACGCTTAATTTTTGTACCGCTCACAACTATTGCACTTGCACGTCCATCATAACCAACAGGAATATGACGCCAATTTGGCAGAAGCGGGTTAACAGGATCACGAAACATTTTGCCAAGATTTGTTGCATGCTCCAATGATGAATAAAAATCAGTATATCCTCCCACGTGCACAGGCATTTTCATCACGACTTGGCTTTGAGGAATTAAAATTTCTGCTTGCAACGCTGCATTATCACGAAGATCAGCGGTATCCTCATTTAACAAATGAATCAAAAACTGACGCACCGCACTCCAACAAGTTTTACTTGTATTCATAAAAGCATTCAGCGTTGATTGATTAAAAACCTTTTTGCCTTCCAAGGCATCAACTTTTAACAATCCTTTTTCTTCAAGCAATGTAAGATTAAGAACAAAATCACCTATAGCCACACCAATTGATGTTTTATCGTGATACTCGAACACACCATAGGGCAAATTATATAAAGGAAATGGATGACCTAATGGAATTTCAATAAATGATTTTTGCATAAGAAACAACTTTTAAAATATAGGCATACCGTAGCTTAATCAGGGCTTTTGGTAAACTGTTTGCCAAGTTTTTCTTTATCTTGCAAAAGCTTCTCTTTATCTTCATAACAACAATTAGCCCACTCTAAATGATTTTTCTACATCTGATAAAATTCACAGGCGGAGCAAGTAAGCTTTTAACTAGTTGTTATTAGTTTTAACTATTAACCGACCACCTATTTCTATTCTTGCAAGTGTTTGGAATGGTAATGGTAAATTTAGTGAGTCATGGCCAAAAAAATCAGCAGCAAATAATGGGATTCCCCTTTGAGTCAATTCTTCATTGAGAAGCTTTTTTGCAATACCTATATCTGCTGCATCACCAGAAATTTTACCCCAAATAACAGCTCTTGCCTCATCAAAAAGTGAAGATTCTAGTATTTGCACTAAAGCTTCATTGATTTTTCTTCCTGGCTCTAAAATATCTTCAACAAAAAGAATTTTCCCACTTATATTTAGCTGTCTTGGAGTACCCATCGCGCGCTGAATAAGCGATAAATTTCCCCCGACGATACTACTATCTTCAATAGAGATGGTTCTGGCAGCTTCATTTTCACAACTGAGGTTGTAGGTTATTTCCAGAGTTAGCCCACTCAGTATGTCAAAATATGGCTCAATATTTGTTTGCGCATTCACAGCGCGATCATTCTCTCTACAAAAGCTTGCAACAATGCCATGCAAGCTAGGCCACGCTATACTATTGGCCCAAAGATGAACTGCTGTAAAATCACTAAATCCAATCAGTAATTTAGGCGGCATAGTCCGAAATTCATCAAAAAGTCTTGGATTTTTAAATATACCACTTGCGCCATTACCGCCACGCAAACTCCAGATAATCTTGGCAGGTGAACGCAAAGCATCTATAAAAAAGTCTCTTCTATTCTCTAGGGTATCTGAACGCCCAAAATCTCCAGAAGCAGATTCATCATAATATACAACGGGAATATACCCTCTTTCAGCTATCAAGCTTTTTATTTTGGTGATTGCCGCAGCTGAAGGTTTTCCACTCGGTGCAACAAGCGCTATCTCATCTCCCACATTCAAAGTTTGCCAAGAAGCAGCTTTTCCTTCAAAACCAGCTAAAAACAATAAAATTAAAAAATTGAAAAATTTCATAAAGGGCTTATCCTCATACGATGCATTTACATTAGCTAGCGAGGCTAAACGCTTTTTTCAAGAAAAAACTATCCTGCTTCTACCATTTTTTGCCAAGCGCCTTCATCAATAATTTCAACACCTAACTCTTTGGCCGCCTTAAGTTTTTGCCCCGCGTCTTTTCCAGCCACCACAAATGTCGTATGCGCAGAAACAGCACTGCCTACTTTTGCCCCAAGTTTTTCTGCCTGAGCTTTAGCCTCACTACGACTTATATGCTCTAGACCACCTGTAAACACTACTATTTTTCCACTTAAAGGCAGATCACTGCCAATTTCATAAGGCAACACATTTATATGTGTTAATAGGCTCTCAACCATTTGTAAATTATGCTTTTGTTGAAAAAAGTCCACAACATCACGAGCAATTCCATGGCCAATCCCTTCAATATGCATAAGCTCTTGGTAGGCGGCCGAATTATTTTGGTGGGCTTGCAAAAGCGTTTCAAGAAATTTCTCAAAAACCACAAAATGTTTAGCCAATAGCTTCGCCGTTGTTTGACCAATTTGCGGTATTCCAAGGGCAAAAATAAGCTTATCAAGCGGCAGCGTTCGAACTTTATGAATCGCATCCCACAAATTTTGTGCAGACTGTTTGCCCCAACCTTCCCAAGTTTCCAATGGTTCGCTATGGACTTTGCTTCTCTCTTCAAGAGTAAAAATATCAACCGGAGTCGTAATAAGATTTAGCGCATAAAACCTAGCAACATGTTTTTCACCCAACCCATCAATATTTAAAGCATCACGACTAACAAAATGAATAAGGCGCTGAATAGCCTGGTCTTCACATTCAAAACCATTAAGGCATCTTTTTGCAACCTGTCCCGGAGTTTGGTGTAAAAGCGAACCACAGCAAGGGCATTTTTCTGTAAAATGATAAACTTTTGAATTACTTGACCTTTTGCTGGTAACCACCCGTACAACTTGCGGAATAACATCTCCAGCTCGTTGAATAATAACACTATCTTGAATGCGAACATCTTTGCGCCGAATTTCTTCTTCGTTATGCAGTGTCGCACGACTTACCGTCACGCCACCCACAATGACAGGCTTCAAAACAGCAACGGGGGTTATAACGCCTGTGCGGCCCACTTGCAAGATAATATCCTCAACCTCTGTTTCTACTTGTTCTGCTGCAAACTTAAAGGCAATAGAATGACGCGGTGATCTGCCTACAGATCCTAACCTTTCTTGTAAGCGCAAATCATTAACTTTAAATACTAACCCATCAATCTCGTAATCCAAGGTTTCTCTGGTTTCTTGCATGGTTTGATAGTATTGCATCATCTCATCTGGTGTTTTACACAATTTATGATATGGGTTAACAACAAACCCCCATGTCTGCAGATTTTGCAAAAGTTCTTCCTGTGTCTCAGCGGCATTACCCTCAAGTGTCTGAGCGTAGTACGCAAAAAAATGGACAGGCCTCGCTGCCGTAATTGTTGAATCTAGCTGACGTAGTGAGCCCGCTGCTGCATTGCGTGGATTTGCAAATATTTGTTCATTTTGTTGTGTTCTTTGCGCGTTTAATGCTTGGAAATCAGCAATTTTCATATAAACCTCACCGCGCACTTCAAGGTTTTTCGGCACATTATCTCCAAGAAGTCTCAAAGGTAAATCACGCACAGTGCGCAAATTTGCTGTAATATTCTCACCTTCTTGGCCATCACCACGCGTAGCGCCCAGTACAAATTGGCCATCTTGATAATGCAAGCTTGCTGACAAACCATCAATTTTAGGTTCAGCTAACATTGCTATTTCAACATCTTCAGGCATCTTTAAAAAACGCCTGAATTTTTTGCCAAAATCACGGAATTCTTTTTCATTAAAAACATTATCAAGTGAAAGCAATGGCTTGCGATGCTTAACCTTATCAAACTGCGGCGACACTGGTGAGCCAATGCGATGACTTGGGCTATCAAGTCGTCTTAAGTCGGGAAATTGCGCTTCCAATTCTAGATTTTGGCGCCTCAGAGCATCATACTGTTCATCAGTAATTTCAGGGTTAGCAAGGCTGAAATACTGATAATCATGATAAGCAATAATTTTTGCTAAACGTTCTAATTCTTTTGCTGCTTGGGCGCGATCCACAGAGCTCAATCTCTATTTTATAACTTCAGGCATGATACGATGACCACAATGAAGGGGCAAGTCTTAACCATAAATTGCGCGCGTTCACTTTCATAAAACAGGCAATAATAAAAAAGCGCCACCTACTATTTTGAGTATTTATCAAAACAATAGATGGCTTGCTAAATGTTGCCCCACAATTACAAACTTCCCCCGTGTAACTTTGGGTCACAACTTCTCAAAAATTACTGAGCAGTAACAGGAACCTTCCAATCATGTCCACCTATGTTAATTTTTTTAGCTTTTACTGTTCCAACAAAATAAGAAGCTTTAACTTCAGCTGTAGTTGAACCACCGAAATTAGTAGCTACATTAATAGTTTGCGCGCTTAGAATTCGACCAGTACTATCATAGGTATTAACACCACCAGGCGCAGAAAGAAGATTTACATCCCCCACAAATGAATTGTTTGCATTCGGAAGCCTTGATGCACTAACAAAATTTATAGCCTGAAGAGGTTCAGCACTAGAAACACCACCTGTATTATTGCGCATGCTACCACCAATTTGAACATCACCAGCACCAGCAAGAGTTAACGGGCCAGTTCCATGAACTATGTTGATCATCATTGTTGAAGATGAATCATCACTACCCGCTAAACTTGTTAACGTTCCAGGTGCATTTACATGCAATGTTGGAAGAGTGAAATCTACAACAGCTTCCAAATGACCACCCGTCATATATATAGCGCCTCCAAAAGAACTTGCATCTGATGCCCTTACAGTACCTGCATTCAATTCAACATCACTTGATGCGCTACCACTGAACTCACATTTTCCAGTACCTGCAAATTTAATTTTTCCGTTCACATCACCTGCCATTACTGCACCGTCTGCAAAATCAACTTCTAGTGTTGAAGCATAACTTGAATTAAATGTTGAAACTGCTGCTACTGCAAGCAATGACAAGGTAATTTTTTGAATACACTGCATGATAAATTTCCTTTTTAAAAAATAACACAATAATCATTAACAATTATCATTTTACTTTAATATTGTTTAACAAATAGTTAATTTTAAAGAATATTATAATTTAAAAAGGATGTTTTATTTATAAATTGAGTAATTAATAATTTTTGTAATCGATATTTCTTGCCCTAAGAAAATACCGCACTTGAAGAAGTACGCAGCAACTATTAAAAAAATTTCAGATATGTTAGAAGAAAATTCTCCTGAAAACTCATTTGATGAATCTAGCTAGAATAAGCTCCATCGGTTTTTACATAATGCCTATCACTTTTCGTCCCGGCGAAAGCCAAGATCTGGTGGGTAGTATCAATAACTTTAGTCTAGGCGCCAATCTTCCGTGTGTAATTCCTTAACTCTTGCAAATTCCCGAGTATTTGACGTTACAAGAATAAGATTTTTTTCCAAGGCTGTTGCCGCAATCAAAAAATCATACGCGCCAATTGGCGATCCTATTCTAATTAATTCATAGCGAATTTCTGCGGCACAGTTTGCTATTTGTTGATCAAATGGATGAATATCAATGCATTCAAATAGTGGATTTAAAATACTGTCAAACTTATGACGAGTAGTTGGTATGCGCTTCAACCCGTATTCAATTTCCATTAAAGTAATTGCGCTTATAGAAATTAAAGATGGCGAATACGATTTGAGTTTCCCAAGGGTATTAGAATGGCCTTTTACAAAATCGCTGATAGCGCATGTGTCTAGCAAAAACATTAAAATAAGTCTTGATCAAGATTTGAGGAAAGCTCTTCGCGCAAAGACTCAAAGCTTGGAATTTTCGTTTCGATTCCTGAAAAAGCTAGAATTTCTTGCGGCCACTGATTTTTAGCATTTTCCTTTAGATACAAATCAAGTGCTTCACGAACTAAAGTATTGCGAGTCTTCCCCTTTTCTTGTGCAAGAGAAGAGAGTTTCGCGCTAAGAATATCGTTAACATAGACTGTAAAATGCATAAGCTCTATGCTTTTTATAAAATTATAGTACAATATAACACATTTTATTTTAAAAAGAAAGTTTCTTACACCATATTCAAAGCGTGACGAACTTCCTTTATGTTCGCTGCCGCAATACTATTCGCGGCTTCAGCTCCTTTTTGAAGATAATCCAAAAGCGCTGCTTCATCAGCCAACAATTCAATCATTACATTCCTAATTGGCGCCAGGTGATTAATCGTAGCTTCTGTTAATTTCGGTTTAAATTCAGAAAACGGCTTACCTTCAAATTCTTGCACAACTTTTGTTAAGGAACTATTTGAAAACAAGGCATATAGGTTTAGCAAATTTTTGGCTTCTGGTCTTTGCTCTAAGCCCTCGACAGATCCAGGAATAACATCTGCATCGGTTTTTGATTTGCGAATTTTCAAATCAATGGTTTCATTATCATCCAGCAAATGAATACGTGAATAATCTGAAGGGTCAGATTTACTCATCTTTTTTGTGCCATCGCGTAAACTCATAATGCGCGCTGTTTCACTTTTGATAATCGGCTCAGGCAACGGGAAAAAACTATTTCCAACATAATTATTAAAAGCTTGGGCAATATCTCGCGTTAATTCAACATGCTGTTTTTGATCTTCACCAACAGGCACATGTGTTGCCTTATAAATTAAAATGTCAGCAGCCATAAGTGCTGGGTAAACAAACAAACCTGTCATCGCCTGATCTTTATTTTTTCCAGCTTTATCTTTGAATTGGGTCATGCGTGAAAGCCAACCCATCGGCGTAATACAATTAAAATACCATGCAAGTTCAGTATGGGCAGACACATGACTTTGCACAAAAATATGGTTTTTTACAGGGTCAATACCACTGGCAATATATGCAGCCGCAATAGTAAGTGTATTTTTGCGCAAATCTTTGGCATCTTCAGCAGTTGTTAAGGCATGCTGGTCAACAATACAAAATAAGCGTTCGTCCACCTGGTCAAGCATGCTTACCCAGCTGCGAATTGCCCCTAAGTAGTTTCCCAAATGAATATGCCCAGTCGGCCTAATGCCAGAGAGAATACGTGTTGTCATCATTTAACTCTCAATAACTTTCAAAAAAATTTTATAGTGATTACACAATTTAATCACATGATCGAACTCTAAAACCTGTGTTGTATTTGCAGAAATAGCTATCCCATTTAAAGCACACTTATGCGCAGCCTCAACTGTATCAGGACCAATCGTTGGCAAATCAACAAGTGTAGACTGCCCATGCTTAGAAAGCTTAATCAAGACCCCACCTTTTGCATGATGCTTAAGATCCTTACAACGCTCAATTAATTTTTGCGTACCCTCAATTGCTTCAATACCAAGTATTAACCCTTCTTGCACTACACATGCCTGCCCTACATCAGCACTCGATAACGCACCCAACACTTCTTGCCCGCGCGCAATATCTGTTTCATCATCTTTTGTTGGAAAAATTTCAGTATAAATACCTGGCTTCAGCACCAAGTTTGGCAGAAAATCCCTAGGGCTAATAATTTGAAATCCCTCTTGTTCTAAAAGTTCTGTAATGCCTTTTAGCAACGCATCATCACCACCAAATGTTTTTATGCCTAGCTTTTGCATCCATTTAAGCCCCACCGCATCAAAACTTAATGAAGTAAATGAAGGGCGCTGTATGCGTCCAGCAAAAATCAAATGCTTAACATCGTGACTTTTAAAGAAATTTAATATTTCACCAATTTTCCCAAGCGCTGTTTGTAAATGGGGAATTTTTTTATCACTTAACAATGGTAATTGGTCATTAAACGAAACAACAACAGGTTGCTGTTTTTTATTTAAAGCCTCTTCCCAAACCATAGGAAATAGCGTTCCAGCACCCGCAATAATTCCAAGTTTTTGACCAGGCATTATACGGCTTTGGGCTGACATAAAGAATTTGATCTACCTTCAAGGAAATTTAGCAAAATTTGCGCATCTGCATCATTGGCATGTTTTTGATGTAACTCTGCAAGTCGCTCACTTAGTGGAATATCATTTTGAGGCACAAACAAGTCTGCGTAAATTTCTTGTAGTTTTGTGATAACTTCTTTGTTAAAGCCGCGACGCTTCATACCAACAAGATTAAGACCATTCAACCAGCCTCTCTCTCCCACAACCATACCAAAGGGAATAACATCGTGCTCAACACCTGCCATACCACCTATCATTGCATGATCGCCTATACGAACACGTTGCTTAACTGCTGCAAGCCCACCAATAATTGTGTAATTACCAATTTTTACATGGCCGCCTAACGTTGCGTTGTTTGCCATAATTACATGATTTCCTACAATGCAATCATGCGCAACATGACTACCTACCATGAACAAGCAATGATCTCCCACTACCGTCTGCATTGCATCATCAGCGGTTCCTGGTTGAATGGTCACATATTCACGAATAGTGTTGTTAGCACCAATAATTGTTGTCGAAGGCTCACCCGCATATTTTAAGTCTTGAGGGCGATGCCCAATTGAAGCAAATGGAAAAATTTTAGTTTTTTCACCAATTTTTGTAATACCACTAATCGAAACATGTGAAACCAGTTCAACATAATCTCCTAATTCAACATCTGGCCCAATACAACAAAATGGGCCAATTGATGCCCCAACTCCAATTTTAGCGCCTGGCTCAATAATACTACTTGGATGTATTTTCATTTTTGTGTGATCATCGCTGTAAATATCGCTTCAGCTGCTAACTGATCATCTCCAATGCGTGCCTCACCCTTAAACTTCCATATGTGCCCACGCGAACGGTCTTTAGTAACCTTCAAACGTATTACATCACCAGGCACAACAGGCTTACGGAATTTTGCTTCGTCAATAGACATAAAATAAACCAAATTTCCTGGTTTTTCGCCACCATTTTGAACAGTCAAAGTTTTCATAACAAGCGCTGCAGCTGTTTGTGCCAATGCTTCAACAATCAGCACACCAGGCATAATAGGGTGATCAGGGAAATGCCCCTGAAAATACCACTCATTCAATGTTACATTTTTAATGCCAACAGCAGACTCACCCAAATGAATATTTTCAATGCGGTCAATCAATAAAAATGGATAGCGATGCGGGATAAGGGCTTGAATTTCAGCTAGATCAATCGTCACGCCAGAAGATTCAAAATCAACAATATTTTCTGCCAAGTTCATAAACATCTTAATTTTTATTGTACTATACTGTCTTGGAAACAACTTGGCAATTTTTACGAAAAAATGTCAACAATCCGGAATTGAATTACGGAAAATCCTAATTTATCCGTATTAGTAATCCGGAAAACTTTACCGCTCAAACAACTTTTCTAATGCTTGTTAGAAACGAATCAAATAAAATCATTTGCCCATAACCGCTCTAAAAAGTCCTGCACTGTAAAAATTTTTATTTGGTGCCCTTTATGCATAATTAGTCGTGATGTGTGTTCGCAGCACACAACAATCAATTCTTTTGCTGGGTTCTCTTCAGCAAACGCAACAAGTCCTTTTAAATGAGTATCACGAATATTTTGGCTTAATTTAACTTCTACAGCAATTTGTTGATTTAAAATAAAATCTACTTCCAGACCAGACGTTGTCCTCCAAAAATTTAAAGGCATTTCATGATCTCTTAACTGTCTATAGGCATTTAGTTCTTGGAAAATATAAGATTCAAGAATTTGCCCTTTGTCTTCTTGCATACGTAAAGATAAATTATTGCTTTTTAATGCCTTAATAAGTCCTACGTCGAAAAAATAAAATTTATTTGCCTTAAAAATCAAATCTCGCTTTTGAACTTTTTTGTAAGGAGGCAATCTAACCCCCACCAAGCTATCTTCTAAAATATCAAAATACGCTTTAATCGTTTTTTCATTAACACCCGCTTCACGCGCAATATTGGCATAATTTACTAGTTCGCCGCTAGAAAATGCAGCAACTTCTAAAAAATGCCGAAAAGCTGGCAAATTACGAATACGGCTTTCTTGCTGAATCTCAATGGTTAAATAATCTTGAACATAGGCTTGCAAATGTTTTTTATAATTCGCAGATCCATAATGATTAGGTACGGTACCACGCTCAAGTGCTTGTTCTATAGAAAATGGTTTGAGTTCCGGATAAACAAACGGAAAAAAATAATAAGTCCAAGCCCTTCCACCCAATAAATTTACGCCAGAAGTTCTCAATTTACGCGTGCTTGATCCGCATAAAATAAAATACAAACCTGCATTTTCAATAAGCCAGTGAATTTCGTGAAGGAGCTTGGGAACAAGCTGAACTTCATCAATGATAATAGGCAATTCTTGTTGCTCTTTTTTTAAAAGCATTAATTCTTGGCGCAATCGCTCGGGATAGCTTGAATATTTACGAATTAACTCAGAATTCAACAAGTCAATAAAAAGGCTATTCGGGAAAGTCTGTTTCAAAAAAGTTGTCTTTCCCGTTTTACGAGGGCCTAAAAGAATAATCGTTTGCCCTTTGGGAAAGCTATGGGGATAAAATCGTTTTTCATATCGCATAAAGAAATTTTCTAAAAATGTATAAAAATACAGATAATTTCTATATTCTTTTATATTCCTATTCCGGAAAAATGTCAATAATCCGGGATTGAATTACGGAAAATCCTAATTTATCCGTATTAATAATCCGGAAAACCTTACCGCTCAAACAACTTTTCTAATGCTTTTTTATCAAGCTTAATAAATGTCGGGCGCCCATGATTACACTGCGCTGATTTCGGCGTGAATTCCATTTGGCGCAGCATCGCATTCATCTCAGCCAAGCTTAAAGTTTTTCCAGCACGAATACTATTATTACAAGCTTTACTGCTTAATTTTTCCCATAAAACTTCTTCTGCACTTACGCCCTCTCCTAATGTTTTAATATCTGCCAAAACATCCAAAATAAATTCTTTTGAGCCTTCAAGATGGCACGCAATAGGCGTTGAATGAATAACCAGTGTTTTTGCTGCAAACACATCAATAGCAAAACCAATTTTTTGAAAAAGATGCTGATTTTGCTCAAATAAAGCACAATCTTCTTCGCTAAGCTCAATATATTCAGGCTGCATTAAGGGCTGCGAAGGAAGCATACCCCTTGCACTCCATCGTTCCTTAAGCTCTTCATAGACAATGCGCTCATGAGCAGCGTGTTGATCCACAATCAGCAAAGCATCGCTTGTTTGCGCCACAATAAATGTTTCAAAAAGTTGTGCCTTTGCAATCCCCATAGGATAATCAGGCGCTATTTCTTCCGATTCTGAAACAGTTGCAAATGCAGCAATAGGCTCAGGCCTTGCAGAAGGATAACTATCTCGCAAGATTGGCTTGTAGCTTGCTTTATAATCAAACGATGTAACTGTTGATGGTCTCGAAATTGAAGCATTAAAAGCTTGCACCACAAGATTTCCCATTGCCGGAGATGCTGTATGTTGGCTTGCTGTTAAAGACTGTTTCACTCCTTGAATCAAAAAACTACGCACAAACTGTGAATCACGAAATCGGACTTCAGTTTTTGCAGGATGCACATTCACATCCACCTCATGACTATCAAGATTAAAAAACAGCACAGCCATAGGATGACGCCCTGTCATCAGCACATCCTGATAGGCTACCCGCAAAATCCCTGCAACATTTCTATCGCGCACCCAGCGATTATTCACATAAATATACTGATCATTTGCTTGTGAACGAGAATAAGTAGGAAGACTAACCAATCCCTCTAACTTATATCCATTACGCTCTAAAAGTACAGGCACTGTATTTAGCGAAAATTCCTTACCCATCACTTGGGTTATGCGCTCAATCAATGTGCCCGCCGGCCAATCATAAACTGTCCTCTCATCCGATTTAAACGTAAAATGCACTGTTGGATTCGCCATCGCAATTCGACTAATCATGTCTTTACAGTGACCCAATTCAGTACCAGTGTTTTTTAAAAATTTTAACCGAGCTGGCGTTGCATAAAATACATCTCGCACTTCAAGCGTTGTGCCTACTGGTGCTGCATGTGGCGTTAATGCAGATGCATTACCACCTTCAATAATTATTTTCCACCCATGCTCATCAATACTTGTTCGAGTAATCATTTGTGTACGGCTAATCGAAGCAATACTCGGCAGTGCCTCACCTCTAAATCCAAAAGTATTAATAGCAAATAAATCTTGGTGCACAAGTTTAGATGTAGCATGACGTTCAAATGCAAGTGAAATATCATCAAATGCAATACCGTGCCCATTATCACGAATAGAAATCAGCGCGCGCCCCCCATCTTCAACAGCAACATCTATTTTTGAAGCACCCGCATCCAAAGCATTTTCAACCAGCTCCTTTAAAATAGCTGCTGGCCTCTCAATAACTTCTCCTGCCGCAATCTGATTAATCAAATGCGGATTCAGTTTTTCAATTTTTTGTGGTTGTTTTTGGCTCATCATGTGGTCACTATATAATGAAATTACTAAAATAAAAATGAGGAATCATGAAAATTGCTATTAATGGATTTGGCCGTATAGGGCGAATGGTTTTACGAAGCTTTATTGAGCAAAAAGTAGAAGGCATTCAAATCGTTGCTATCAATGATCTAGGGTCCTTAGAAGATAATGCACATTTATTTAAATACGATTCCATTCATGGGCGTTTTAAAGGGCAAGTAATAACAGCAGATAATTCATTAGACGTAGGCTTAGGCCCTATCACAGTCTTAGCAGAACCAAATCCAGAAAATTTACCGTGGAGGAAAATGGGCGTTGATATCGTACTAGAATGCTCAGGACATTTCACTAAGCGTAATGCTGCAATGAAACATATCACTGCAGGCGCAAACCGCGTCCTAGTTTCTGCTCCTTGTGATGGCGCGGATATTACTGTTGTCTATGGTATTAATCATGAGAAAATTAATAACTCTCATCTTATTATTTCCAATGCCTCATGTACCACTAATTGTCTGGCACCAATTGCTTCCGTATTAAATAAATCACTTGGAATTGAATGCGGATTCATGACGACAATTCATGCTTACACAGGTGACCAGCGTTTAGTAGATACTCTTCACAGTGATCAGCGACGCGCGCGTGCCGCTGCAATGTCCATGATTCCAAGCACAACAGGTGCTGCCAAAGCTGTAGGACTAGTCCTTCCAGAACTCAAAGGAAAGCTTGATGGCACGTCAATACGTGTACCAGTTGCTAATGTTTCTGTGGTTGACCTGAAGGTAATGGTAGCCCGAGATACAACCATTGATGAAGTAAATCATTTCATGCAAGAGGCTTCAAAAAATGAACTACATAATATTTTAGATTATGTAACAGAAAAATTAGTTTCTGTTGATTTTAACCATAGCCCATTTAGCTCTAGTTTTGATGCAACCCAAACCCAAGTAGTAAGCAATCGTCTAGTTCGTGTAGTTTCTTGGTACGATAACGAATGGGGGTTTTCTAATCGTATGGTTGATGTCACAAGATGCTTAGCTAAGTAATTTTTGCTGCATTACCTGATATTGGTTTCTTAAAGATTCAAGCGAAACAAAACTCAAAGAACCGTTTTCCTTAGGTTTTTTCATATAAATTCCATCTGAAATGCTTGTTTCATCACAAGGATAGAATAATTCTGCAATAAAAAACTCTCCACAAATTTCTTCCAAAGGAAGATCACTTGTAAAGTGATTTACAAACTCGCAAACACCACAAGGTTCATCCGCGTCAATTTCAACACTTTCTTGATTTTCTTGCCACCCGGGTATGCACGCAACGCAAGATCCTTTCTTAAGCGCGCCACTAATATAATCAGTACTTTTACTTGTTAAATTCAATAAAATCGCCTCTGATACATTTATCAAGTCACCATTCTCTTGCAACAAATTTTCTAAAGTTCGGCATCGAATACAGCTTATTTCTTTTTGTTCTGCTTCATGTTCATCAGCAGCAAAAACTACAAAGGTTGCCAATATCATAAATAGCCATTTTTTAAAAAGATTCATCGCAATTTCCTAGATTAGAAAAAATTATTCAGTAACATGAAAAATAATTCTAACTCTAAAAAGTTTATACTTCATAAATAAAAATCCCCCACCCAAATAAAATTTATTTTTTGCCCGCAACACTAGTCTTTATAAGGTGTCAAGGCATGGGCTATTTTATTTTTTGCCAAAATACCTATTTCATGAGATCGTAAAATAGGATTTTAAATCCAAGGGAAAGAGCTCTCCTGAAGATCAACAATCCAAAGTCGACTTTT